>Ga0172379_10002168_pt1 | contig 35858 bp, 45 predicted proteins | sample GrowelOW334metaG_FD_119756 | JGI IMG/M metagenome (GOLD analysis project Ga0172379, IMG submission 119756) | Groundwater microbial communities from an aquifer near a municipal landfill in Southern Ontario, Canada - Groundwater well OW334 metaG | ecosystem: Environmental > Aquatic > Deep... | reverse complement strand
ACTGAGCTATCTCGGCATGGTGGGCCGGGAGGGATTCGAACCCCCGAAGGCTAAAGCCAACAGATTTACAGTCTGTCCCGTTTGACCGCTTCGGTACCGACCCATGGAGCCCACCATCGGATTTGAACCGATGACCTTTCCCTTACCATGGGAGTGCTCTACCAGCTGAGCTAGGTGGGCATGATACTTTTAAATATGCATTTCCGAAATTTGTTTTTCCAATTCAGCAAGTTTCTGATTTTCAGGATTCACCCGTTTAAGTGTTCTAAATGTCTCTTGAGCAGTATATTTATCTTTAGAGAGTATACTGATTTCAATCAAATAGTCAAGGTACTTAGGGTTGTTTGGGTCAATTTTAACCGCCTTTTTCACATACATCTTCGCTTTTTCCAAATCCCCTATTTCTTTATATACCATTCCCAGATCATGATGGGTCAGGCTATTCTTTTCATCAAGTTTCAGCGCATGCTGCAGAGCCTCAATTGCATGTTCATAGTCCTTCTGTCCCGTATAAGTCTTGCCCAGATTATCATATGCTGAAATATTCATATGATCCATACTGATCACTTGAATAAACTTCTTTTCCGCCTGAGCATACTCTTCATCCTTTATCAACGCTTCTCCTTCAGACATAAGAGCCAACACCTTTTGCTGATTTGTCGCCGATTTATCACTTTTTGACTGGGATTTTTCCTGGTAATTTTTTTCCAGTTCCAATGCTTTACGGTATACAAACCGGAATAGACCACCTATGATTTTGATTAACGGCTTCACAACAATCATTATCTTATCGCGCAACCATTCAAACTTTCTGCGCAACCGCATCTCAATAATATCATCCTTTTTCTGATCCAATCTCTCTTGCGGAACAGTATCTACATCAATCGTGGCTAGAATAGAGAATTTTTTAAAAACTATCACTAATAATACTACTGAACTTACTACCACGAGAACAAGTGCTGTAATGTCTAAAATCATTTTAGTCTAGTGACTTTTTTAAATGGAGTACCTAATAAATTTTTCTATCTCTATTTCCTTGCCCAGTTTTACGGCAGTTTCCTTCATTAGATCTTCAATTGTCTTCTTTTCTTCCTGAAAAAAGGATTGTTTCAGCAGACATACTTCCGAATAATACTTATTCATCTTTCCTTCAATAATCTTTTCCATAACATTTTCAGGTTTATTTTCACCGGCAAGTTGTTCTCTGTAAATTTCCATCTCTTTTTGTTTCTCATCTTCTGGAACATCATTAGGAGAAAGATAAGGAGGATTCATTGCTGCTACCTGCATTGCGATACTGTGAGCTAATTGTTCATCACCACCGGATAAAACAATAATACTGGCAACTTTTTTATTGATATGTAAGTAACTGTCTATTACACCACCTTCAATAATTTCAAATTTACCAAGCTGCAAATTCTCACCTACTTTAACGATAAGATTATTTTTAATTTCATCTTTCGCCCATGATTCAAATGTAGCAGTATCCGTGTTTAACAGTTTTTTCGCAAGTGCGTCAGCCGCGGCAATAAAATCTGCGTTGCGGGCTACAAAATCCGTCTCACAATACAGTTCAACAACGGCTATTCTATTTCCTTCACGGGAAAAAGCAATGACGCCTTCTTTTGCTTCCCTGTCCTGTTTTTTTAATGATATCTTATCACCTTTTTTTCTTAAGAGTTCCACTGCTTTTTCCATATCCCCCTCCGCTTCTTTCAGCACTTCCTTCGCATCCATAATCCCAGCACCGGTTCTTTCTCTTAATTCTTTGATAAGCTCTAATGTTACTTCTGCCATTATTTTAATTTTTCAATATTAATCTCTTTACTATTTCTTCGCCGCAGGAATTGGCTTTGATACTTTTTCCGCTACCGCGCCTTTTTCCCTCATCGTTTTGCCTTCTGCAACCGCTTCGGCAATCAGACTGGTGATCAGTTCAATTGACTTTGTCGCATCATCATTTCCCGGTATCGGGTATTTAATGATGGAAGGGTTGGTATTCGTGTCGGTAATCGCGATTAAAGGAATCTTTTTCTTAATTGATTCTTTGACCGCAGTTTTTTCATCTTTAATATCCACCACGTATACCGCTGACGGGAGAACATTCATATTTTTCATTCCTCCGACCAATTTCTCCAGCTTTTCAATCTCCTTGGTAAAATCCAGTTTCTCTTTCTTCGTGTATTTATCCAATTCTCCTGAAGCCGCCTGCCCTTCAAGCTTGATCAGTCTCTTCTGCAATTTGGAAACATTTGCAAAATTGGTAAACAGACCGCCCAACCACCGCTCAGTAATAAAAGGCATGCCAACCGCTTGGGCATGTCTCTTTACGATTTCTTTGGCCTGGCGTTTTGTTCCGACAAACAGGATGCTGCCACCCTTCATAACAGTGTTGCGGACATACTCCCGAGCAATATTCAGATGCTCAAGCGTTTTTTCCAGGTTAATAATATGCACCCCGTTTCGGACCGTAAAAATATACGGTTCCATTTTGGGATGCCGACGTGACTTCTGATGCCCAAAATGGACACCATTTTTGAGTAATTCAAGTACTTCTACCTCTTTCATTGTATTTGCCTTTCTTTCCTCTACTCTTTCATATTCTAGGCCTATAAATCCATCCTGCTTATGCTTGATGGACAAGGGTAGGCGTAGGGCTAAAACGGCCAAATTTGGCTGTTTTGGACCAAAAAGAGTATGTGAGATTACTTATTAATAAAGCGTAACAATGATAGCCTAAAACCCCAAATAAAGCAAGTCATGGTGCTTTTGCGAAGCGGATACCGTAATATTTGCATAATATCAGGGTTTCTGGTAGGATAAAGCCGAGTTTAAGTAAATATCTATTAAAAAACAATGAAAAAAGAAGGTCATCCGAAATACTATCCTGACGCAACCGTGACATGCGCATGTGGTAATACATTCACCGCTGGTTCAACCGTAAAGGAAATCAAGGTGGAAATTTGTGCTTCCTGCCATCCGTTTTATACCGGAAAGCAGAAGTTTATTGATACCGCGCGCAGAGTTGATCGATTTAAGCGTATTCAGGAGAAATCCGACGCTTTGAAAGCAAAAGCACCTAAGAAAAAGGTTAAGACAAAGAAAAAGAATACAGCGGAAAAACGGGATAAAAAATAACTACTTTAACTTGCTCTCTATTTATTATTATTAAGAATAGGGAGCATTTTATTTAAAATGGAAGAAAAAATCAAACAACTTACCGACCGTTTCGACGAATTAGAGCGGACCTTACAGGATCCGGATCTTGCTAATGATAACAATAAATTGCAATCCGTCGCCAAGGAATATAATGATCTAAAAGATACGATCATCTTAACTAGGACACTGAAAGATTTACGAAAATCCTACGCTGAAAACGAGGATTTAATCAAGAATAATGACGAGCCGGAACTTTTACAGATCGCCGAAGAAGAACAGTTGGAATTAAAAGAGAAAATATCTGAAACGGAAAAAGAACTATCACTGGCACTGTTGCCAAAAGATCCGATGGATGAAAAAGATATTATTGTGGAAATCAGAGCAGGCGCCGGCGGTGATGAAGCTGCGCTGTTTGCCGGTGATCTTTTTAGAATGTACTCGCGCTACGCTGAAAGAAAAGGATTTAGAACTCAGCTGATGAACGCCAACCGGAATGAAATCGGGGGGTTTAAGGAAATCGTATTTGAAATCCTCGGTTCGCACGTATATAGCGACTTGAAATATGAAAGTGGCGTACACCGGGTACAGCGTATACCGGACACTGAAAAGAACGGTCGCGTTCACACGTCAACCGCCACAGTGGCAATCCTGCCAGAAGCTGAAGATGTTGATATAGAAATCAAACCGGAAGATTTGCGCATTGATGTCTACCGTTCATCCGGCAACGGCGGGCAGAGCGTGAACACAACTGATTCCGCAGTCCGTATCACGCACATTCCTACCGACACAGTAGTAACCTGTCAGGATGAAAAATCACAAATCAAAAATAAAGATAAGGCAATGAAAGTTTTGAGAGCCCGCTTGTTAAAAGTGAAGGAAGATGAGGAAAGTAAAAAACGTGGCGATGCGAGGCGGTCTCAAATCGGCAGCGGTGATCGGGCGGAAAAGATCAGAACATATAATATCCCCCAGGATCGGATTACCGACCACCGGATCAAACAAAGTTGGCATGAGATAAACTCCTTTCTTGACGGCGATATTGCTGAAATAATTGAAAGTTTGAGAAACGAAGATCATAAAAGACTGCTGGAACATGCAAATAAGTAATTGGCAAAAAGAAGCCGTTAAAGTACTAATAAATCATTCCATAACTTCTGCCGCGCTTGATGCAGAAGTTTTGTTATCGTTTGTATTAAAAAAGCCTAAAGAATACATTTTAAGTCATCCAGAGATCATACTGACAAAAAACCAGCAAGTAACCTTGGATAGATTAATCAAAAAAAGAACACAGTCAGAACCGGTTGCCTATTTGACGAATAACAAAGAATTTTACGGTTTAGACTTTTATGTGGATGAGAATGTATTAATCCCCCGTCCGGAAACTGAACTGCTTGTGGATACAGCGCTTAAAGAAATAAATTATGATTCAACAGTTACGATAGCGGATATTGGAACCGGGTCCGGTTGTATTACTGTGGCTATCGCAAAAAATCTACCACAAACAAAAATAATTGCCGTAGATATCTCAAGGCCCGCACTAGCTATAGCGAAAAGAAACGCAAAAAGTTATGGCGTTGAAAAAAAAATCAGCTTTGTTTACGGGGATTTATTAAACAAACTAAAAGTTCCGGTTGATATTATTATTGCCAATCTTCCATACGTGCCAAATAGTGAAGCAAAAAAGGAAATTTCTTTTGAACCAAAAATAGCTGTGTTCGCAGAAAATTACGGAATGGAGTTATTAGAAAAAATTATTACACAATCAAAAACAAAGCTAAGTAAAAACGGGATGATGTTTCTTGAAATTCACCCGCCCCAAGCAGAAAAAATCAGTGTATTTGCCAAACACAATTTTCCAGGTGCAAAAATCAGCATACTGAAAGACTTGGCAAATAAAGAAAGAATTCTATCAATTAAATTATAGAATCCTTTCACCTAATTTTTTTTACAAATGTTTATTCTGCAGTAAATTCCTGTGTGCTGGGAATGATGTGAATCCATGTACTGCCCCTACCCAGATCAATCTCCTGCCCGTCAGAATCGTAGTATTTTGTTTTTGTTGTACGATCCGGTTTTTTCCAGGTTCCTTCAATCACTTCACCGTGTCGGGCAACCATTGCCCTTCCCTCGCCCTGTATATCAAAAGTTAATCTGCCTTTCTCACCGATTGAAACCACTGGGGGAATCTCAACCACGATAACATTCTTTGCACGGATCTGCTGATCGGTGTTCCGGTCTTTATGTGCCACACCTGCGTTAAAACGCAAGTATTCATCAGTATCCCGATCATATTGATATTCCACTTCATAATTATATCCTGAAAAACGGATGATCACTTTTTTTGCATCAGTCGGGCGTGCTTCTAATACCGGATCGCTGCTATAAATACCTAATTCAAATTGAGCCCGCTCTGCCTCAAGCCCCAGATCCCTCACAGCATATCCCAATAATTCTTTTGAGGTATATAAGTTATGCGGTGCCGACTGGGTGTTATCCCGCCAAAAATATTGACCTCTTCGCAATGCATCCAAATCTCTAAGCCCCAAACCCTGGATTGCCCCCAGCGCCTCCGGACTTCCGCCGGCATGCGCATAGAGCCCGTTGTATTCTGAAATCCATTCCAAATAATACGGCCTTGCGGAACGCACCGGTCCTATTTTATCAGGCAATTCTTTCGGATCAAATACCACTAGAAAACGGGTAGAGAACCCCTCTACCAACGCTTCGTAGACCACCTGCGCCTTGGAAAGTCCTGACTGCGGACGTACGGAGGGAAGATTTTCAATCATCACCCCGATCGGCAGTAAAGATGAATCTTCATTAGCAACAATTCTGCCATCAATTAATCTGGCTTTGGTCAATGACGCTTCTTCAGTACTTTTATTGGTATTTATAACGCTGGAATTGGAATCGCCGGAAGTAAAAATATCCTTGACTTCTCCGGCCATGGCACTGATCAAAATCCAACTGATAACCGCACCGACTAACAGGAATATACCGATAACCAAGGCGGGTTTTTTGCTGAATAAATTTTTTAACAGGTTCTTACTTTTTAAATCTTTCTTTTCAGCAGTTTTTTCTTCTTTTTTGGAATCATCAATTTTCTGCTCAACCTCTTTTTTACTTTCAACTTTTATATTATCTTCCCCGTCAACTTTTTCCTGGATGTTTTGTTGCTTTTCTTGATCAATATTTTTTTTATTTTTCTTTTTTGTCTTGCTCATATTTTAATATTATAAGTATTACATAACACTGGATAAGTATAGTAGGACAAAAGGTCTAAAGCAACTTTCCTTACCTTGTAAAGTTTATCATCATAAAGGCGACATATCGCCTTGGTGATAGCATATAAACTGTGCCGGCAATCCGAGGTTAGGGCAATCATTTTTACCACTTGCCGCGCTTCCTTCAAGGTATGAAATCAAATAATAACCTTTGAGTGCATTTCCTGCCGGATAGCCCACAGAAGTATAGCCATAGCATAAAAATGGGGTTACTCTATATATTGGATCGTTCGGAGTTACCGCCATGATCCCTGCTTGGGTTAGCGAGGTTATAAAAGCATCCTTGCTACCCCCCTCCAAACAACTTAAATCCCAATTGAATCCATTTATATTTGTTATATCCTCTTCACCATAACCCGTTGCCGTAGAATTATCCGGATATCTGCCATACCGATCATAATATATTTCTAGAGCATTTGCTATTTGAGAAATATCAGCTTTACGTTTTGCATTTCTGGCATCGGTTCGCGCACTGCTCAAAGCGACTACCGCAATTGTAGCCAGAAGACCGATTATGGCAATAACAACTAACAGCTCTATTAATGTGAAACCGTTAGGGCGTTTTAATTTCATAAAGTATAAATTTAGTTATATTCAACTGTTCGATCAGTCGGCACAATTTGGACCCAGGTCGGACCCGGATTCAGTTCAATTTCCTTCCCGTCGGATGTATTATAGAATCTTGTCCTCCCCGCCTGATCTTTTTTCTCCCAAGTCGCATTGATCATTTCTCCGTCCTGGAATAGCAGAGCGCCACCCTCTCCGATCGTATCCATTGCTAGACGCGAAGAATCCGCCATACTTGTCTTCACGTATTGTACTATAACGTTTTTGGCAAATAACTGATTGCCAGTAACATAATCGGTATGCGGTTCATCTCCATTCTCTCTCATATAACGATTATTTTCAAAATCATACGTATAGCTGACTTTATAGCTGAATGTTGAATAATCTATGGTAATTTTTTTGGCTTCATTTATCCTCTGTGATGCCGTCTTTTCTTTCTTAAATAGCCACGGCTCATAATTCCCCTCGCTAGTAATTTTCTTGTCTCTAAGTGCGAAAGCTAGGAGTTCTGAAGACGTAAACAGCGTATGTTCACTGGCTGTTGATCGGGACGGATCACGCCAAAAATAAGCATGTTGTCCACCTATTTGATCCAGATTAGTAATATTATCAATCTGCGGTATCAGCCTGATTGCATCCGGACTACCCCCCGCGTGCGCGTAAAGCGGGCTGTATTCAGCTACCCAGTCCAAATAATATGGGCGGGCACTTCTAACAGGTCCTATTTCTTTTATTTCATCGTACGTTGCGTAAATTGCCAGAAACCGGGTAATACCACCCTCAGCCAACGCTTCGTACACAACACCTGCTTTATCCAGACCTGACTGCGGTCTTACCGTAGACAGATTCTCTATCATCACAGCGTACGGATAATGATTCTCCTCCCCCTTTTTAACCGAAACACCATCCAGGACGCGCGCTGCCTGTTTCCCGGTAGCGTTTGAATTAATTTCTATATTCTGATCCATTGAGCCACCACTGAAAACAAAATAACTGATCATTACAACAAAGCCTACTACCACTACAACTAATAATGTAATTTTGGTGGACTTTTTGTTAAAAAACTTCTTTATTTTTTCAGACATATTTTTATTTTCAGAATAAGCTAGTTTATTTATCTTTGGTTTCCGCTTTCTTTTCCTTACCTTTATCTTCTTTAGCATCTTCACCCTCTGCCCCCTCAGCTTTCACCTCTTCTGCCCCCTCTGGTACTTTCACCGTTATTTCTTCGTTCAACGCTTCCATTTCCGCATCAGTTCTAGGTGCTTCCACTAAGACAACTGCGAGTTCAGGATCATCTAGAATTGTAACACTTTTCGGCACGTTTAAGTCTTTTATATGTATGACAGTTTCAAAATCAGTAATCTTTGATATATCAACTTCCAATTCATGAATTAAGTCACTTGGCAAACACTGAATCTCCAAATGATCAATACTTTTAACCAATACTCCGCCCATTTCCTTTACTGCCGGCGATTCACCGATAAATTTAATATGTACTTCCGCCGTTACTTTCTCTCTCATATTGATTTGCCTGAAATCAACATGAATCGGCAGATCCGTTTCCGGATCAAACTGTACATCCTGCACGAGAACTTTAACCGCGCTCCCGTCATCAACTTTAAGATCAACCAATGTACTGCTACCGGCCTCTTCAAACACTTTTTTGAAAGTCAAAAAATCAACTTCTAAAGATTGAGTTTCAATGCTTGGCCCGTATACGACCGCCGGAATAATTTTTTGTTCGCGCAGTTTTTTTACGTCTTTTCCTGTTAGTGTTCTTTTTTTTGCATTTAGAATCAAGGTGTCCATCTTATTCCTTTCGTAATTATGATTACATTATTATTTATTCAGCTTCAGAATGTGTTCAAGTAATTGACCATTTGAAAGCTCCAAATGAAGATCAAGCACATCGTTGGATGTAACTTCTTCACCATCTTTAAATTTTAGAACGTCATCACTGGTTAAGTCAGTAATCAATCCAACAGAACTGATACCGATTGCCCCATTCAAAACAAGGGCAACAATAGAACTGTTACAGCTTTTGCATTTGATATGAACCAAATGCGCGTCCTCTCGTTCATCCAGTATTCTCGCAGAAAGCGGATTATACTGGGTATTACACAGAGGGCAATATGATATTAGTTTAATCCCTTCTCCTTGGAGATAGGGATCATTGGATGATTTCATCATTCTATAATTTCTAGGTATTCCGATTATATCAGAATTTCTGCTATAAAGTCAACCCCGCTCTAGACGGGGTATATGGGTGTCTAGTAACGATTTTGGTGAAATAATTAACCCAAGACTTGAAGGACCTCAGCAATCATACTGTCAACAAGGGGTTGCAACCCCTTGTTTCTTTATTCTTATTCATTTTCATTTGACAATCTATAACAATCCTGACCTTCACATTTGAATGGTTGGATAAGAGGTGGTTTTAGTGTGTCTTTTCTAAATTGAGGATTCAGCACCTGCATAATTAAGGTAATTCGGTTGCCATTAAGACGTAACAATTCGTCCCGTATTTCAGCCTCAGAAAAATTGGTTTTAATCTGCATTTTGGCTGCGTAAGTCATAGGAATTTCAGCATACCTAGTAAGTTGAGTCAATAAAGTGTATTTCATAGATTAGACGTCCAATAATAAAAAATACAAAATCCTTAATACATAATTAATATTTAATAAAATCAGGGATTTGTTGTTCTTCAGGTAATTTTAAATGTTCTTTATAATCATTTGATTCTTCAAACTCTTGATCAGCTTTTTGTATTTCCCCTTTTTCAAAATATTCATAGCCTCTTTTTTCATAATTACATATTGTCGCTTTATCGTAAGATGTGAGACTGCTGTCAATGTTATCATAATAATTTATGCAATTATTATAAAGTTCATCAGGCTTTGTAATAATAAAAATTATGATAGACGAAACAATTATATAAATCGCAACACTAACAATCCTATATTTGTGATACTTTAATGGCCATTTTTTTATTAATATTATAATTATAACCAATTGTAGTCCAATATAAAATAGAATTCCTTGATAAGTGCCAAGAATAAATAAAATCAAAATACCACCCGTAATCCATAATATAATTACAAAGATGGGTGCTAGCACGGGATTTTCATCTAGCCAATTAGAAAATGAATTCCAGGCAACAATAATTTTTTTCATACAAACGTAGCCAATTGTAAACCAATTCGCAAGATATTTTTCTATGTAATGAAAACTATAACACTATGATTAATTTGGTACCGCCTAGGGGAATCGAACCCCTGTTGCCAGGATGAGAACCTGGCGTCCTAACCACTAGACGAAGGCGGCATGTTGAACTATTTATCTTTAGATATTAACGAATTTTCAATCGAACCTATCAAATCCTTTTTTACTTTGGCATAATGTTTTATTTTCCATTCTCTTTTAGTCGCGTCCTTTTTTGACTTATATGCCTCATAATACACCAGGATAAATTCTCCCCTGTGCTGAATTGATTTTGTTTTTCCTTGCCTGTGTTCTTTTAGCCTTATATTCAGATCTTTTGTTTGTCCTACATAAAATCCAAGGTCATTTTTGAATTGTAAGACATATAAATAATGCATATGGTAACTATTTACATTATATGTTCTTTAGGATGCCCGCCGGAGGCGGGTCCGCCTTCGGCGGAAGAACCTGATGTCCTAACCACTAGACGATAGGGCCATAATTTGTAAGGATACCTGCCCTCCGAAGTTACTGAAAGTAACGTAGGAGGGAGAACCTGATGTCCTAGTCCGGGGTGGCGCCGAATGCTCCTATAGTCGCATCCAGCGGCGCTCGACTTCCCCCGATGAATCGGGGTTGTCTCGCTGCCACCCGTCTCGCTCACGCGAGACCCGCTAGACGATAGCGGCATAAAAGGCAGCCCGCCTCGCGTAGGCTCGTGCCTAACGAGTCGAGGCGTGGAGGCAATCTTAACACACCCTGCCTTACAATTTCAAGTTTATAATTTCTTTCCCACTCTTTCAGCCATATCCACCAAACGGCTGGTATAGCCCCATTCATTGTCATACCAGGTTACCACTTTAACCAGATCCCCTGCTACAACTTTAGTAAGGCTAAGATCAACAATGGTGGAATGCGTATCTCCGATAAAATCCGTTGATACTAAAGGCTCTTCAGTCACTCCTAAGATTCCTTTGTATTGTTCCGTTTCCGATGCCTCTCTTAAAGCATTATTAACTTCCTCTTCAGTTACCTCTTTTTTTAACAGAATTGTTAAATCAGACAAAGAAACATCCATGGTCGGGACGCGGACAGCGTATCCGTCAAAGATTCCTTTCAGATCCGGGATTGTGTTTCCAGTCGCCTTCGCAGCACCGGTTGTAGTAGGAACGATATTTTCCGCAGCAGAACGTGCACGGCGCAAATCCTTATGCGGAGCATCAACTAAATTTTGATCAGCGGTATAGGAGTGAATAGTGGTTAACATTGCTTTCTTAATTCCAAATACTCTGTGTAGCACTTCCATAACCGGAGCAACTGAGTTCGTTGTACAGGATGCATTATCTATTACATAATCTTTGGACGGATCATAATCTCCGTCATTTACCCCAATCACACAACTTTTGACACCATCACCTTTTCCGGGAGCAGAGAGGATTACTTGTTTTGCACCGGCTTTGATATGTAATTCTGCCTCTTCTTCCTTTCTGAATCTTCCTGTGCATTCTAAAACGATATCAACACCTAATTCCTTCCACGGAAGTTTAGAAGGGTCCTTCTCCTCATAAACCCGGTAATGTTTGCCGTCAACTTCAATTCCTTCCGCATCACCTTTTACTGCTTTAGCATATGTGCGATAGACCGTATCGTGTTTTAACAGATGCGCCAGCGTCTCGTTGTCGGCAAGATCGTTGATTGCAACGACCTCTAACCCTTTTCTTTCTAGTGCTATTTTAAAAGCCGCACGGCCAATCCGGCCAAAACCATTGATCGCTATTTTAATCATTGTTTAAAATATTAAGAATTAAGTTTGGAGTCAATAAATTTTTTTGCCAGGTTATAAATCATTCCGATGAATACTTCCGGTTTGAGACTGGAACCACCCACTAACACACCGTGTATATTTTCATTATCAACAAAATTAGTTATATTCTTCTCATCCACACTGCCTCCGTACAAAATTCTGATTTTTTCATCAATTGTTTTCTGCGGATACATATCTTTCAGGGTGTATTTTATCAATCCGATCGCGGAATGAGCTTCATTCGGATCAATCGCTTCTCCCCTGCCGATTACCCACACCGGTTCATATGCAATAATCAGCTGATTGAATCGGTCAATTCCTTTCAATGCGTTGGCAATTTCATTCATAATCACAATATCTCTTTTGCCGTCCTGGCGTTCCTCATATTTTTCACCCACACAAATAATTGGGACTAATCCATATTGCAGTGCCAGTTTTACCTTTTTGTTGATTTCTACATCCGTCTCACATAAATGAATGCGTCTTTCAGAATGACCCAGAATTACATAATGACACCCCATGTCTTTCAGCATGCGCACCGATACTTCTCCGGTGTATGAACCGTCCTCTTTCCAGAACATATTCTGTGACCCCAGTGATATGCTGGTCTTGGCAATTACTCTTTGTACTCTTTCCATCGCCGGGTATGAAGGACATATACCGATTTCAACCGGCAAACCTTCGGGCGGAAGTCCGGCTACAATTTTTTTGGCAATTGTCTCCGACTCATATGGAGTCAAATTCATCTTCCAATTGCCGATAACAAAAGGGAAATTTAATCCGGGCATATATGTAATCTTAAGTTATGAATTAAACCCCTGAACTAAACAACTTGTGTTTAGCATACAATAATGGGTACCATTTGTAAATTAATCTGGCCACTTATAATTATCAAATGCCCAGGTAATTAAAGCCTTCGTTTCCTGAAAACGCGTATCGCTGGATTTACTGCCCAGCACCACCGCAATCACTTCCCTACCTTCATCATTTTTTGCTTGGGCTACCATGCAGTATCCGGCATCATAGGTGAATCCGGTTTTTGCGCCGGTAATATTCAGGTAACTATCAAGTAAAACATTCTGGGAAATTTGTTTATGGAATTCTTTATTATCAAGCGTTATAAAAGAATGTTCCTTACGGGTTGTCGCATCACTGATTTTTGGTTGTGAAAAAGCCACTTTGCCCAATTTTGCCAGATCAGCTACTGTTGAAACATTTTCCGGATTTAAACCCGTGGGCTCCACATACTTAGTATTCTCCATGCCCAGACTTGCGGCTTTTTTATTCATTTCCGAAACAAATTCTTCTCCGCTCATTCCGGTCGCATGTACTAATGCCTGAGTCGCATTATTAGCTGATCCCACTAAACTTGCGTAAAATAGATCCTCAACGGTCATACGGTCGTTGCTCTTTACCTGTACCCGGGATCCTTCCAAACTGTTCTCGCCGACACCGATCTGTCCGACCTGGTCAAACCCGGGATTATGCTCCAGAAAAACAAGCGTAGTCATCAGTTTGGTAACACTGGCTATTGAATGCTGCAGATTCGGTTCCTTCTGAAATAATATTTTACCGGTCTCTTTATCCATAACCAATGCTGAACTGGAGGTAAGATAAATACCGGAACTGTCGGAAACCTTTTCCGGGGCCAAATCAGCAGATGCAGCCGGCTCCAGAATATTCAGCTGTACAGTATTATTTTCATTTAAAGTAGGTACCAATTCGCCGTTCGCGTCCTGAATTATAGGCGGAAACAGCTGGCCGAAAAAAACAATTCCAATTATCAGATAGTAAACCATCTTTATCCTTGTTCTTCTTTTACTTTTTCAACATTCTCCTCCTCACCATCCTCATGCAATAGTGCTTCCAAATTATTATCACTATTTAATTTCTCATAATCCGGCAATTCTTTTACATCATTAATTCCTAGAAATCTCATGAAATCAAACGTAATCCGATAATATGTCAATTTATCTTTGCTGTTCTCCTCACCCTCAATCAGACCTTTGATCAGTAAATTGCGCAAAATCAAACTGCAGTTAACACCACGAATCATCTCCAATTCCCCTTTGGTGACCGGCGCCCGGTAGGCAATGATGGTTAACGTTTCTAGCGAAGGTTTGGTTAACTCCCCGGTTTGTTCATCTTTCAGATACTCACGCACGACATTGGCGTTATCGGGACTTGATACCAATTCAAATTTACTGCCGTCACGCATGAGAGCGATCCCCTGTGCCCCTCCATTATATTTTGCCATTAATTCATGCAGCGCTTCCTCAACATCCTTTTTCTCTTTTTTTACAATTTCTGCCAGTTTGTTGGCAGTGAGCGGCTTGTTCGCAATGAATAATAGGCTTTCAATTTCCGAAGATAATGACATTCTATTAGTATTAATATTTATATGTCTTCTAAATTATTATTTTGTTCAATATATATTTCTTCAAACACACTTTCCTGCATAACAAGCACTGAGCGTTGTTTCACCAGTTCCAGCAGAGCTAGAAATGTAACTATAACTTCTGTTTTGTTTTTAGACTGGGTCAGCAGATTTTTAAAACTCAATCTTGCTTCCGTTGAAATCGCAGTTTTGATTTGAGAAATCTTTTCCTGGATAGAGACTGTCCTTTTAATCATTTCCTGCGGCAACTTCACAATCGGTTCTATTCTTTCCAGTACTTCTTTAAAATAGTCGCGCAGATCTTTCGCGCAGATTCCCTGCGGAGGATTAAATATCGGCTCAACCGTACGCACACGGGAAGACTCCCTAAAATACGAAAACTTCTTTTTGCCAATCATCTTCTGGATATGCTTTGAGGCATCATAATATATCCGGTAAATCTTCAACTGCTTTTCCAAATCACCGGCTTCTTCTTCACCATCCAATTGTAATGAAGGTAACAGTAGCTTTGATTTAATCAGCAGCAGTTTAGCAGCTACTACTAAAAAATCGGCTAGATCGCCCGGTGGCAGATCCCGTACCTGTTCAATATACGCCAAGTATTGTTCCGCGATGTTGGCCAGTGATACTTCCGTAATATCCAGCTCTTCTTTCTCAATCAACTGCAATAAAAGCGGCAATGGTCCCTGAAATTGTTCTAATTCTATTTTATACATTTCTGAATTTACTAAATAAAAAACCTGGTGCGCGATTCATCAAACCTGTGAATCATTTTCTTCTTTTGGTTTTATTTTTTTTAGGTGTTTTTTTTGCTACCCGTTTTTTCTTAGCTTTCTTTTTGCTTTTTAGCTGCTTCGGTTTTGCGATTAGGTCAGGCATAAACTGTTTGGCAAAAATTCCCTGAATAGGTTCCACCATTTTTACATAATCTTTTACTTTCATCGCGATTGATTCTTTAAAAGAACCGGAGCCCAGTAATACCTTTACCGATTTATTCAGAGATTTGTCCATTACTACTTTTGTTTTATGAATAAAACCGAACGGGGTGATTGCTCCCGGCTTTACCTTGAACACCTTTTGCATCACATTTTCTTTGGCAATTGTAATTTTTTTGGCATTCAATATTTTTTTCAATTTAACGAGATCCAAACGATAGTGCGCAGGCAGGACAACCAAATAATATTCCTTGTCTGTTTTAACCAGTAGTGTCTTGGCAATTTCGCTCAATTTAAGTTTCAGTGTATTGGCCAAATCAAAAGCGGTATAAACTTTTTTATGTTCCACAATTTCGTATTTTGTTTTATCCTTATCTAGATACCCCAGCAATTTTTTTGGAATTGGCATATTATTTGATTATTATTATTTTTGTTCTTCTACCAAATCAATCTCAATTTCAATCCCCCTCTGGTGTTCTGCAATCCAGTTATAGATAAAAGCGATGACAAAGCCGGAGATTATTCCCATTACATACGACATCAGGATAAACCCGAGAATACCGGCAATACCAAAAACCATCCAGGACGAACCGGAATCAATATACCCGAACCCGCCGGAGAATAACAACATTATCCCAAAGTATGGAACACTGATTACAATAGTTAGAGCAACTGTTATCAGGCTAGTCATCCTGGCCAGTGACCAGGGATTAATTTTGGATACTTCGTATTTCATATGAGTCTTAATTATGAATTGTTCTTGTTGACTACCTTCTTCTGCATAAATACGGTAAGCGAGGTAAATATTACAACCAAAACACCCAGAATAATGTAGATCGCGCTATTCGGGAACTGATAACTGATTACGACCATGATTTCAATTAACAAATGGAATAACATCCAAAACGCAAACACCATATAACCGTACGTAACGACAAACCAGTTTGGTTGTCTCTTTTTTACGTTAAACATGTAGTACATCAGAAAAGTCAGCAAGAATACCGGAATAATAAAAGCGGAATGGATTAACAACTTGTACATAATATAGTCCGCTTTTTGATTCGTCGGGTAGTAAATCTTTGCCTGCGAAAGCCCGGAACGTTCATAGGATAAACTTGCATTATAATAATCTATACCGCCTGTGTTGGTAGTATATTCAGAGACAATCGGATTGGCAGCCTTATTTAAATCAAAGATTATTCGCTCGCCGAGCAAAATAATTACAATTGCCATAATAATCGTAAATACAACACCTAAAGCAGAAACTGTCTTTTGTTTTTTCTGCTTAATGTTTGCTGGTTTTGACTTTGCGGTTTCTTTTAAAATGTCTTTTGGAGTCATATATTCCCCCGTATAATTAGTTAATTTTTAAATTTTGATTGATTATTTAATAGAAATAAAATTAAAAGCGTCAGAACTAGACCGATCGCAGTTACAATATAAAACAACATCTTACTACCTTGGTTTTCGGTACCCGGGGCATTAACTGGCGTGTTATTATCCGCATCTCTAATAAAGAGATCATCAGTCATTTCATCATACGTCATTGTTCTGCTCAATCTAGTAAGAAAATATTTGTCCTCAGTAGGCGTGACCCATGGCTCACCCTGATCACTCAGTGCCAGACTCTCTATCTCCGATTTTTTTATCCAACCCGCATAATCAGTAGTAAAGTTTGGTAATTCTTTTTTATTTCCGTCAATGACATAAATAGTAACTAACGCCGTGTTATTATAATACTGATCATAAACCGCATAATCATTACCGGTATAAATCAAGTAGTTACCAGACACTTCATCAATCAGCGAGGAATCAAAATGTGCCAACAACAGAGTGCCGTTACTCATTGTAATTGCTTCGCCGGCATTCATTTTATCGTAATTATCATTAATCATATCAACGGAATGGGCGACATTATAAATTACAAATTCATCAACAACCGAATCAATTGAGCGACTATCATACTCCCCCGAACCGATATATAGGTTATCTTTGGAAAAATTGTTTACATCAAACAGCGCGGTGCTTTCCGGCGCAAGCGGTATTAAAGCTCCGTTTAAGTAGAAGGATGGTAGCCGACCATTTTGCCAGGTTAAAGCAACTTGTTGCCAGCTATTCACGTCCAGAACGAAACTATCGGAAATCCACGTATTTGTTGTATAGTCCGCATCATTATATGTTGAAATAGTGTAGTGGTATCCGTCGTCCGTAATATTGGAGTTCAAATCAAAACGAAAAAGCAGACTATCGTTGTCACCGCCCCTGACCGTTGCAATATTCGCTGTCTTAGTTTCGTTTTCGGACCAATTCGGTTTGATCCAAGCTTCCAAAGTACCGCCATCGCTGTTTATTGCGTTATCTGCGGTCACAGTTAGTACATCCTCATTCTCCAATGATATCCCCTCGTTGACTATGCCGGTAGTATATTCAACTCCGAGATTGGTTTTCGGATTACTGGTTACTGAAGAAATTTTCATTGGATAAACTAAATTTTCCGTTTCAAAAGAAACCGCCACGGGGACAGCGTGACCGGTCTTTAGTTGCTTACCAACACTACCCCACTCCAGACTTTCTGTATTAATTTTCATCGCTACAAAATACCATCCGTTTTCAATATAACTGTTTAATATATAACTGGCGGATTCAGGATAATCATAACCGTTATCATTCAACCATTTGGTAAGTGCATCCTTATCAGTAGCCGAAAGCGTGGTGACCTCGTAATACTCAATCTGTTGCGTATCAATCACCGATACTGCTTTATCACCAGCTCCGCTAGCCGGCATTTCATATATGCCATTATTGTCATACCCATAATAAACTGCGGTCAATTCTTCCAGTGAGGTGAACAGCTCGTCTGAACCTTTGGTGATTGTCGGCTTAGTCGGCGTAGGTATCACCCAGCCAAACTTTTCCGCATCTCCCTGGAATGTGATAGACACCACCATCGTTTCCACTCCGCCTTCATAAAAAATTACTGCTTTTTGAGCAGTTTCCTGCACCCAATAATCAGGTGAAGGCATTATCATACCATCAGCTGTTGAAAGCTGAGGTAATGATAAAACCAATACGGCTAATATGATGAATAATTTTTTTAAAGGCATATTTTCAAATAAATTATTATTTATTTTTAAACGGTAATAACTGCTGTTCTCCCAGGAGCTTAACAGTTTCCCTTTTACCTTTTCTGGTTAACTGTACTTCTTCTATAAACCATTTTTTAGGCGTTCTGCGCCCGTATCCGATCATGAGACCCTTATCAATCAGCCTTTCAATGCTCTTGGTCACTATCCCCTGCTGATCCGTTGCTTTTGGAGCATTTTTTTTCTTTTCGTAAAACTTCAAGAGGTATTTTCGCTTACTTCTCCCTTTATTGTTTAACAGACTCAGCAGAATATACTTTTGAAGTTGGGATACTCGCATTGATCACTTTTTTAAATTCAATTTAATATGCAAGTCATCCAACTGCTGTTCACTGACCGCTGATGGTGAGTTCATGAGCAGATCACGATTATCACCCGTTTTCGGAAAAGCTACTACCTCCCTAACATTGGCTCGATTAAGCAGAATCATTAAAAGCCGGTCAATGCCCGGGGCAATCCCGCCGTGCGGAGGAACACCATATTGAAAAGCCTCCAACAGATGACCGAATTGTTCATGAGCTTCTTCATTTGAAATCCCGACCAGTTCCAGAATTTTCTCCTGAATTTTGTGATCATAGATCCTCAGACTGCCGCCGCCGACTTCATATCCGTTTAACACCAAATCATGCTGCCAGGAACGCGCCTTCAGTGGTTCATACTCCAGTAATGGTAAATCCTCTGTTCGTGGCGCTGTAAAGATATGATGAAACGGCACATGCTTTCCGTCTTTTAATTCCGGTTCAAAATACGGCCAGTCTACAATAAAGCAAAATGCCAATTCGTTCGGATCATTTTTGTTGATTCGGATATCCGGCTTATCATTTCCGTATTTTTCCATTGCCTCTTTGTATGTGATGCGCGGCCACGGGGAAAAAGAAATCTTTTTTTCCGGGAACAAATCGGTAACCAGTTTTGTAAACATTCTTTCAGTCAGATTCAGTATTTCGTCCTGACTCATAAAAGACATTTCCATATCCAGCTGGTAGAACTGGTCCGGAGCACGGTCGGATCGGGAGTCTTCATCACGGAAGCATGGTGCGATCTGGAAATATTTTTCAAACCCGGCCACCATTAGTAATTGTTTATACTGTTGCGGTGATTGCGGCAGCGCATAAAACTTGCCGGGATATACTCTGGAAGGAACAAGGTAATCCCGAGCACCTTCCGGTGTAGATTTACCCATGATCGGCGTTTCTATTTCAATAAACCCCTCCGCATGCAAAAAATCCCGGATGTATTTATTAAATTTGGACCGCATGATGACCATTCTTTTATTTGAATCTCTGCGCAGATCCAAATATCGGTATTTATAACGGATTTCCTCCGCTACTTCCTCTTTGTCATTTTCCACTATCTCAAACGGAGGAGTCTTTGATTCGGTAAGAATATTTATTTCCAGTGCTTCAATTTCAACCTTGCCGGTCGGCATATTTTTATTTACCAGTTTCTCCGGGCGTTCATTTACCTGACCGATAATTTCCACCACAAACTCGGGCCGAAGCTCTTTCGCCTTATTTACTAACTCTTCATTCCCTGGTAGAAAAACTACCTGTACAATCCCCGAAACATCGCGCAAATCCACAAAAACCATTTTACCCATGCGACGCGCTGACTGAATCCAACCGTTAAGTTTCACTTTCTTGCCGATATGATCAGCGGTTTCTGTAATAATAATTCGTTTCATATACTATGGCTTAAGCCTGTTTAATAACCTTGGAAAAGGGATTGTCTCGCGGACATGATCCAGTCCGCAGATCCAGGCGACAGTTCGCTCTAGACCGATGCCGAAACCGGCGTGCGGTACGGATCCGTAACGGCGCAGATCAACATACCATTCAAAATCTTTTTGAGACAGTTTATGCTCTATAATCCTTTGTTCCAATAATTTAAGATCCCAGATTCTTTCCGACCCGCCAATAATCTCACCATATCCCTCCGGAGCCAGCATATCATCACACAACACTACATTTGGATCTTCCGGATCCGGTTGCATATAGAAAGCTTTAATCTTTGTCGGATAATGAGTGACAAAAACCGGTGTATCAAATTGTTTCATCAGCATCGTTTCATCATCCGCCCCCAGATCCTCCCCCGCCTTGATATCTGAACCCAATTCCTGCAATTTTTTTACCACATCCGAATAACGCATACGGGGAAAAGGTGCCTTAACTTTTTCTAAATATTTTGTGTCTCTTTCCAGAAGCGCTAATTCATTTTTCATGGATTTCAATATATTGGATACAACATAGGAAACCAATTTTTCCTGCACTTTCAAGTTTTCTTCGTGTTGCATGAAAGCGGCCTCGGCATCCAACATCCAGAATTCCATCATATGTCTGCGGGTTTTAGATTTTTCCGCACGGAATGTCGGACCGAAATCATAAACTTTACCCAGTGACATTGCCATCGCTTCTAAATACAGCTGGCCGGATTGGGAAAGATAAGCCGTCTCCTCAAAATACTGGGTTGAAAACAAAGTGGTAGTCCCTTCACATGCCGTCGGAGTCAGAATCGGGCTGTCGGTCAGGGTAAATCCTTCATTTCTGAAAAATTCTCGCATCAGCCAGATTATTTCATTACGCACCTTCATAATTGCCACCTGCCTTTCGGATCGCAACCACAGATGACGGTGATCCAGGAGAAAATCAATCCCGTGTTCTTTTTTGGAGATCGGGTATTCCAGGGCTACCTGTAATACCTCTATGTCCTTCACCTGCATTTCATAACCGTATGGCGAGCGTTTATCCTCATTTACTACCCCGGTAACCACGACACTTGATTCCATTGTCAATTTTTCACAGGCTGCCCATGCTTCAGCAGAAACCTCATTTTTACTGATTACCGCCTGAATCCGACCGGTCCCGTCTCTCAGTTGCAAAAAGAATATCTTACCGGATGAACGGAAATTAAAAACCCAGGACTGTAGTTGCACGTCCTGACCTATGTGCTTTGAAACTTCTGATATGCTGATTTTTTCCATCCCGTTAGAAATTATTGCCTTAATATTTCATAAATTTTGTCCTACAATATATCCCGTTATTTGCTTTTTTATTTCTAACGGGATCCATAATTCAGCCCTTACTATAGCATTTTTATTGGACAATTGCAAACAATAGAATAACAAAATACGGGCCTGCTATCCCGTGTTGTAAAATTCCAATAGTTTACGAATGATTACTCCTTTTTACCATGCGATTACCTACCAAAACAACTATTAAAGCACCTAAAAAATCGTAGGTTAAATCCGATGATGTGTCATATCTTGCCCCCACTCTCTGCATTTCAAAAATTAAGTCCCCGAAATATTCTGATAGCTCATACAACACTGTCACAAGCACGGCTACAGAAACAACATAGGTTAAAAAATGGAAATTGGATAGATTAATAACCCCTCTTGCTCTCAGAATCAAAAAGATGTTATAAACCAGCACTGCAACCGCTAATGAACCAAAAAAGTGCGCCAAATCATCCCACCAAGTAAATTTAGTATATAAATACATGAAATTACCGATAGCGTCTAGCCAGACACTTGAAGCAATCACAAATATTACAAACCACGGTAATGTTGTCTGATATTTTTTATATATATAATTGTTTACAACCACAAAAGCACCGCCGGCAATAATTGCTGTCAGTGATAAAGCCACCCTCCTGTCAAATGCATCATAATCAACGATCAATTCAATGCCGACTAAAGCGACAATGCTTAAGAGTAAAATATTAACCAGTATTTTGTTCCTTGAGTTCATATTGTGTTATTAATCAATCTGCTCCTGAAGTAAATCAATCCCCTGTTGCATACTGTTTCTTGCCTTTTCTTTTATCGTATTTTTTGTGGACTCATAACTATCCTGCGATGTTTTTTTTGCCTGTTCAATAATCGCCTTCGCTTCCTCCGGAAGGCTGTTTGATATCTGGCCAAATGTAATCTGGTGCTTTATTCTATTGTCCTCCAACATGCGGTAAACACCCTCCAGATCCTCGCCCTTCGCCTTTGCTTTTTCAATATATGCGTTTGCTTTCGCCATCTGCTCATTAAACCGATCCGTCGTTTCCCCGATGACTTCTGTCTTTTGCTTTTGAGCCAGCACCTCAATTTCTTCCAGTCTGCGGTTGGCCAGCATAATCCGATATTCCGCTTTTTTTACCACATCAATCATAAACCATCCACGTGCTGTTTCCCACCATGTTTTCAGGAAATACAGCGGGCTGGAAGGTACCCACTTGAGGTCCGGCAGGTCAATTTCCACATTTACAATTGTTACGTCATTATTGGCGACATTTGTATTCACATTGATTTCAGGGATAATAACAGCCTCTTCATTAGTATCATCAGGTACAGGGCGCAGCATTGGTTCCGCCAAAGCTATGGCAGGCATCAATATAATAATTACCATCAATATTATTCTTTTCATATTGCGTGTTTTAATACTCAGTAAGTATATCAGATATGTGTGGAAATAAAAAAACCGCCATTTGATTCCGAAGAACCATGGGCGGAACGAAAGAGCTACTTAATAATGACCAGTTTCCTGATCAGATATGAGCCATTGGTGACCCGGGCCACCGCGAAGTAAACCCCGCTGGCAACCTTTCTGCCGTCCGGAGTAGCACCGCTCCAGGTAACTGTCGTTTGTCCGGTTGCAGGATTGGTGCTCCAGATCGTACGCCCGGCTACATCAACGATGCTGATTTCGCTGATTGACCTGCTAGCAGACCAGGCCATTTGTACCACAGAATTGGTGACGTTCGGCGAAAGTCTGAACCAGACACCGGTATCCGGATCATCTTCCGGCACCGCTACAGCACTGCCGACGTTGAAGTAGAGGTCTCCGGTGTAAACCAGGCCGGTGTAGTCGCCGTATCCCCCGACAGTTGTGAGCTTCGCTCTGACGACACAGGGTGCCACGCCGAAACTATTAACCGGGATCGCCAGTGACGCGGTGTTGCCGCTCAAGGCATAAACCGTACTGTCACGGCCCGTTTCGGTGAGATGATACACCGTTGCTTGAATGAATCCACCGAACTCGCCGTTCGACTGGGCAAACAGACGGATTGTCCCTCCGACAGACGTACTGTTTACAGAACCGAAAGTGGTTTCCAAACTTCCATTACCGTCCTGGTCGACGCCGAACCGACAGCCAGGGCCGTTGCTGATGTAGCACTGTCCGAGTTTCAACGCATCCAGGTAGTACTCCTCAGTGAGCTGCGGCATTTCCACAACAGTGAAGAGTTTGCCGAGTGCGTTGTTGTTGGCTACAATCTGCAGAACCTGGTTGTATTCCAGCGTGTAGGAATACGAACCATGGTTGTCCGTTCCGGCAAAGGCATTGACTCTGCGGAAAGGGTTCAGGTTCTGCTGCTGGATCAGATCCAGTCTTGCCATGTTCAGGTCGTGCCGACCGAAAATGGTCAGGTCCGCGATCCAATCCGAGTAGGGGTTGATGTTGCTATCGTCCACGTGAAGATCGGCTGTAGTGGCCAGCTTGTTGAGCACCTGGAAGCCCAGGAAGTTATGATCCGACAGGGACAGATCAATGTTGGCAGTATTCCACTGAACCACATGGTCGTTCTGCGGAACGAATGTCGGGCTGAAAGGATGAGCGGCAATGCGGACCCCACCCGTGGTTGTGATGCTATCCGCCAGCTGCTGATGCGTCCAAAGCTGGAAGCTCTGGTTTTCGCTGGGAATCTGCGAAGGAGTTTGCAGGCAACGATTAGTAATGTGATGGATTTCGTTGTCCACCCCATTATTGACCGTATCGTCGTCTGTTGACCCTTCGCTTCCGGCGATGATCAGCAGTTCACTGTCAGACATGGCCGCCGCGCGTTCCGCCATGAATCCGCACTCAAAGGCAGAGAAATCATAGCCGTGATCCGTCCACCAGTAGATGTCCAGATCCACCGCCTTGGATGCCGAGGGAATCAACCCCCAGGAACCGCCCCATTCGCCGACACTGTCCGTGAAGAAAGAGTGGGCGTGGGTATTCGACGAGAACTGATTCACGTACAGCGGTAGCTGCTCGCCCAGGATTACCTGGAAGAACTGGTTCTTCTCCACCAGATGCAGGCAGAGTTCATCCCGGAACCGCACATACCAGCGGAACTCCAGCCGGTCGCCGGTTGAGAATCCGGCAAAGCGCGGATCGCTCAGATTGATCCAGGAATGCGCTTCAAAGAGATCTTCGGTGATTTCAAATTCACACGAAGACCAAATCGGCGTCTGATCATAGACGAACCAATTACCCGCATCGTCTCGAGCATAGAGAAGCATCTCTTCCAACCACAAGCGGTTGACGGAACCCTGGTCTTTGAAGTGGTAGACGGTATGGATGGTGTTGTTGATCGCGGCGCGATCACGGACGATCCAAGGCATATCCCCCACCTGTTCCTTGCCGGGCGTGTTGGGATATTTCAGACCCGAGTTGAAAGGAGTGTATTCCTTCACCTCCATGAGTTGTATACCCTCCGCTTCAGCACTCCAGAATAGGAATGCCACAAGAATCAGAATTATGCGCTTCATTTTGCTACTTCCCCTTGTTTTGGCTGTTTTGTCAAGGTCCTGTACTCAAATGTGAGTATTCTTAGTATGTCAAACAAGGATTTATTGTCAAACAAAAACCGCCACATAGTGGCGGTCATTTCATAGCGTTCTTCTGATTATTGCATTACAACTTGCTTTCAATTCTCTCCACAACTTCATTTATTTGATCAGCCATTTGTGGATCAACAATATCTTGTATTGCCTCAAATAATTCTTTGAATGCGTCTATCTTCCCCCGATCAAACTCCTTTCCTTCATCAATTCCACGCTCACACATATTCAGATAATGTAATAAATGTCTTAAGTTATCACCAAAAGACTGACTCTCTGGATCCTCTGAAGTCAGAATTGCTATTGCATCATCAATATCATTATTAGGACTGTCCGATCCAACACGATTATCATATTCTCCATCAGGATCTAATTCATGAGATTCCATTTCATCTCCTGGTTGTGGCATTTTTAGTTCACCTGGCATAAAATTTATAGCTAATGTTATATAATCTAACTATGTAACATTTTATCATAAATTTGCTAATTTGTCAATTTAGTTATTACAATTAAAAATAATAGCCACCAAAATGTGGTGGCCTTTTTACTAATCAAATATTATCTATTCTCCGATAGCCATTTTACTTTCAATCCTTACAAGTATTTCATCAAATGCCCCGAGTGTTTCTGCGTCTAAATCATCCCTAACTTCATCCAAAGCTTGTTTGAACTCGTTTAGTTTTTCCGGATCAAGTTCATTTCCGCCCGAAATCTGTGCGTCACATGTCTGTAAACAACTGGCTGCTTCATCATAATTACCCTCGTCCGTTAATGCTTCAATCGCCCGCTCAATGTCCTGATTCGGATCGGAGACCTCAAATTGCGCATCAGTCATTTCATTATCCTGATCCGGCACTGTTGTTTCACCCATCATAGTTTTATGATCAATTGTTAGTTCTGTGGATGCACGAAAATACAATGTGGTGCGCCGTGAGGGATTCGGACCCCCGACCATCAGCTTAAAAGGCTGCTGCTCTACCAACTGAGCTAACGGCGCATATTGGTTATACTGAATTCAATCCGTCAACGGGATCACCCTGCCATAGCATCGCTGGAAGCGATGCACGGGGAAAAGCTAACGGCACATGAATATCTACCTGATATTAGCAAAAAGCGCTTTAAAAAGCAAGGCTTTATGAGGAGGTTAACAAAAGGTGGAAAAAATGTAGAAAAAGAGGCTTGTTTATGGCAGATTATAGTGATAAGATGATATGGCTAAATCAAACAATTATGGTCAAAAAGAACAGCGAACTATATGAAAAAATACCGCCTCAGAATCTAGAGGCGGAAAAGGCGGTATTGGGCTCCATGCTCATAGATAAGGACGCGATTATTAAAATCGCCGACATTATCAATCCTGATGATTTTTACCAGGACAGCCATCGTCTTATTTTTGAAACCATGCTGGAGCTTTATAACCAGCGCGAACCGATTGACATATTAAACTTAGCAAACAGGCTCAACGAAAAGAAACTGCTGGAATCAATTGGGGGAAGGGCAAGTCTGATGAACCTGGCAAATGCCGTACCAACCGCCAGTAACGTGGTAAATTATGCCAATATTGTACAGAAAAAAGCCACGCTGAGAAGACTAATTCAAACCGCCTCTGAAATAACCAGTATGGGTTATCAGGAGACAGAGGACGTCAGTCATGTTCTGGATAAAGCCGAACAGTCGTTATTTAAAGTATCACAGAAACACTTGCGTACTAATTTTGTCCCGATCCGCAGCGCTTTAACAGAAGCATTTGATCGGATTGATGAACTGCACCGGGAAGGCGGTAAGCTAAGAGGAGTACCGACCGGGTTCACTCAACTGGATAATAAACTGGCAGGATTACAGAAATCCGATTTGATAATTATTGCCGCCCGGCCGAGTGTCGGTAAGACTTCTTTGGCGCTTGATATTGCAAGGCAGGTTGCCACAAAAGCAAAAGTAGCAGTCGGTGTATTCAGTTTGGAAATGAGTAAAGAACAGCTAGTAGACCGTATGCTCTGTGCCGAAGCCAATGTTGATTTGTGGAAAATGCGTACCGGCAATCTTTCTGACCGCGAAGAAGATGACGATTTCCCCCGCATCGGTAATGCGATGGGTATTCTTTCGGAAGCGCCAATTTTTATAGACGATTCCGCGACTGCCAATGTAATGGAAATCCGGACTAAAGCCCGCCGTTTGCAGTCAGAGCATAATCTGGGGTTACTGGTCATTGACTATTTACAGCTGATGGAGGGAACGTCAAAAACGGAAAACAGAGTCCAGGAAATATCAGAAATCACCCGTGCACTAAAAGCAATCGCCCGTGAACTGAATATTCCGGTTATTGCACTGTCACAGCTTTCCCGTGCGGCGGAAATGCAGTCCGGCGCATCAATCCCCCGTCTTGCTCATCTTAGAGAGTCCGGCTCAATTGAACAGGACGCGGATGTAGTTATGTTTATTTACCGCGAAGTTATGGATAAAAACTCCGGCGTAGATGTGGAAGAAGACCGTAAGAATATTGCGCAGGTAATTATCGCTAAACATCGTAACGGCCCGACCGGCGTGATTGAACTGTATTTTGAAGAAGAGAAAGCCAGTTTCAGAAATCTGGATAAAACATTTGATAAAAATGAAACACTGCCTGAAGAAGAAAAAGCACCTTTTTAATCATTGATACAAAATAAAATGTCCATGTTCAACAAATTAAAAGAAGTAAAAGATCTGCGTGACCAGGCTAAACAGCTCCAGAACCAGCTGTCACAGGAATCCGTTATGACATCAGCGGAAAACGGAAAAGTAAATTTAGTAATGGACGGTAATCAGACCGTAGTCAGTCTTGATATTGATCCGGAATTACTGACGCCTGATAAAAAAGAAACTTTGGAAAAAGGTTTGCGTAACGCATTTAATGATGCGGTTAAAAAAATACAGCGGGTAATCGCACAGAAGATGCAAGCCGGAAATTTCAAAATGCCAAATATAGGATAACGCTATGGGAACCCTGCCACCATCAATCCAAAACCTAATCGCTGAATTTAATAAACTGCCGGGCATAGGACCTAAGACCTCCGAGCGATTTATTTTCCATCTACTGAAAAGACCGAAAAGCGATTTAGAACAGATGGCCAACAGTCTGAGAGACCTGAAAGATAAAATAGCAATCTGTTCAATCTGCTATGATTTTACGGAAAAATCCCCGTGTAATATCTGTTCCAGTTCTCAGAGAGACAAGACAACAATCTGCGTAGTTGCTGAAAGCCCTGATCTGATGGCAATTGAAAAGTCCGGCACCTATAAGGGCTTGTATCATGTACTGGGCGGGGTGATTAACCAAATTGAAGGAATCGGACCGGATCAATTGAAGATCAACGAGCTGGTGGAAAGAATTAAAAAAGACGGCATTAAAGAAATAATTCTGGCAACCGACCCAGACATGGAGGGCGAATCAACCGCGCTTTATCTGATCCGGGTGTTAAAACCCCTGGGGATAAAAATAACCAGAATCGGCAAAGGTTTACCGATGGGCAGTAATATTGAATACGCCGATGAAGTAACCATCGCTAATGCAATGGAGGGCAGAGGCGAAGTAAAATAATATTTACAAAACAAAAAAGCGCTTGTAAGCGCTTTTTTTAATTTCCTATTATCCGGTAATTTTCTGAATCTGCAATTTAGTGTACCACTGACGATGACCCTTTGTTCTGTGATAGCGGGTTTTAGATTTATACTTTACCACCATTACTTTCTTTGCCTGCTTCTCTTCCAGCACTTTACATACAACCTGGGCTCCTTTAACATTTGGGGTACCTAATGATATTTTTTTGCCTTCATCATCAGAGACTAGTAATACATCCTTGAGTGTTACTTCATCCCCTTCTTTTTTACCAAGCTTTTCGACTTTAAGAACGTCGTTTTCTTTAACCTTATACTGTTTTCCCCCGGTTTTGATTACTGCGATCATAAATTTATTCTTTAATTAAAAATCCTCATAAGTGTAAACTTTCCAGTGACTTCTGTCAAGACGCCATGCGGCTCTTCCTTTTATAAACAATCACCAAAGATAAGCCCAAAATTACCATTGCTATAACCAGTACAATCAGTGAAATCAGCTTCCCCTTCGTTGATAGAAACAGGGATGTAGCTCCAAAAGCACCGGTGACTATGTACAAAAAGATAACAGCCTGTCTGTGTGAAAGACCGATATCTAGGAGCCGGAAATGCAGATGTTTTTTGTCGCCCCAAAAAGGTGAATGTTTTTCTTTAAACACTCTTCTTAAAATTACCCAAGCCAAATCCAATAGCGGAACACCCATGATCAAAAGTGCTGTGGCAATTTTTGCTCCGCTGATGATTGCTAAAACACCCAATACAAAACCGATAAACGTAGAACCGCCTTCCCCCAAAAATATGCGTGCGGGATGAAAACTGTAAACTAGAAAACCGGTTAGTGCACCGGCAAAGATTATTGAAAGCAAAGCCGTCTCCGGTTGGGCTACATCGCTTGTTAGACTCAACGCAAATATTACAACCGCACCGATCGTCCCGACTCCCGGTACTAACCCGTCCAGTCCATCCAAAAATTTTGTGGTGTAAACCATAACCATCAGCCATACAAACGCAATCAGATCCGCCCAAAGTGTAATTGAATAAGGAGTACCACCGATTCTAAAAACTTCTAGCCTAATCGTATCAAGCTGCAGAGTACCGCCAAATGGACTGGAAATATACGGGATACCGATACCAACTGCGATAACTACCAATCCCGCGAAAACCGGCCAGATCAGCTGCAGGTGCGGTTTTAATCTGTATTTGTCATCCAGATATCCACCGATCATTAATAATGCTCCGGCTGCCAGAATGCCGATGATATGTTTCTGTAACATATAACCGCCCAGCATCTGATCCGTAAAAAAGGTATAATAAAGCAGGACAACCGCAAAACCGATAAAAATTGCGAGTCCGCCCAAAAGAGGTACGGGAATTTTTTGAATTTTTCTCTCAGGATCTGTTTCGGGATTATCCAAAATATCATTTTTGACAGCAAGCCTTCTAACTAGCGGGGTAAATAATACCACGATCAAAAAGGACAGAATAAATGGGATAATGTATGAGGTGTAATTCATTTTTTATTTTTTCCCATATAACTTTCTAAAATTAGTATTGCCGCCTGCCGGTCAATATTTCCCTTCGGTTTCCTTCTGCCTGGTATGTCCTTTAATAAGCGCTCGGCAAATTGGCTGGTTAAACGCTCATCTTCCAGTACAACAGAAATTCTGATTCTACTGCGAAGTTCATCTGCAAATCGCTTAATCCTATCGGACTGCGCATTTTCCTCCCCACTCATATTTACGGGAAAACCGACTACAACTGTTTCAATATTCTCCTTTTCTATGAAATCACAAAGCTCCTGAATAATATTGCCGGAATTTTCCATTGTATCACTTGGGAAAATATAATCCTGTTTTTCGTCAGAAGTAGCAATACCTATCCTTTTATCCCCATAATCAATTCCCAAAAGTTTTCCCATATTTATTCTTCAGTAATAATTGTGCATCCGTTTTTGGTAACTACAACGGTATGTTCAAAATGAGCGGAAAGACTTCTGTCAACCGTGCTGATTGTCCATTGATCATCATCAGTCTGGACCAACTCCTCCCCTACATTGACCATCGGTTCAATAGCAATCGTCATCCCCTCTTGAAGTTCAATGCCGGTCTTTGGTTTACCGTAATTTGGAATCCTGGGATCTTCATGAATTTCTTTACCAACACCATGACCGACCAACTGCTTCACAACTGAAAATCCTTCGCTCTCAACATAGGTCTGTATAGCTGATCCGATATCACCTACTTTAGCTCCACTTTTTACCTTGGCTATCCCTTTCCGTAAAGCTTTAGCGGTAACATCCAGTAATTTCTGTTTATCCTCAGAAATCTCACCCACCCCAACCGTAACAGCCGTATCGGTGCAGAGCCCTTTATAAAACATCCCGATATCCAGACCGATAATATCCCCCTCTTTTAAAATTTTATTCTTACTGGGAATTCCATGTACTACTTCGTTGTTAACCGAAGTGCAGAGTGTTGCGGGATAAGGATTATCTTCATCACCCTCCACTGCATAATTCAAAAAGGCCGGTTCACCGCCGGCATCACGAATTAGCTTTTCCGCTAAACTATCCAGCTCCAGAGTTGAAATACCTGGCTTTGCGGCATTGGCAACTTTATTTAATATACCAGCCAGTAGCTTCCCGCATTCTTTCATAATTGCTATTTCTTCCGGAGTTTTGATAATTATCATTGTTTTGCGAATTCACTGTTATTTAATTTAGAAACAATTTCATCCGCTACATCTTTGATCCGCTGTTCACCGTTAATTCTAACCAGCACACCCTGATTCAGATACATATCCAATACCGGCTCAGTATCGTGATGATATATCGCCAACCTTTCTTTAATTACCGGCTCTGTATCATCTTCCCTGTGAATCAGCTTTCTTCCACATTTATCACAAATGCCTTCTTTTTTCGGAGGGTTATATTTGACGTGATAGGTCATCCCGCATGAACAGATTCTCCGTCCAGTAATTCTCCTAACTGCTTCCTCATCCGAAATAGCAATTTCCAACGCGACATCAATTTTTGCAATTTCATTTAGATATTTTGCTTGCACAATATTCCTAGGATATCCATCAAAAACAAAACCGGCACGGGCATCAAGTTCCATGAGTCGTTCCGCCACCAGTTTATTTGTAATATCATCAGGAACCAGTTTACCCTCTTTACTGTATTGTGCCGCAATTTTTCCTAATTCCGTCTGTCTCTGAATATGCTGACGATAAATATTACCGGTAGAAATCCAGGGCAAGCGAAGATCATCAGCAATTATTTCTGCCTGAGTTCCCTTACCTGAGCCCTGAGGGCCAAAAACGACCACTTTTTTTATTAAATTATTTGATATTATCATACGTTCATTATAAGTTCTCTGGACAAAAAAGAAAACCCGAGGTTATTCCTCGGTACTTTCCTTAGATCAGAATATTTGTTTATTAAAACCCTTCATAATCACGCATTACAAGCTTTGACTCAATCTGTTTAACGGTTTCCAATACAACACTTACCACGATTAATAAACTGGTCCCACCAAGCACTAATGATTTAATTCCGGTAGCAGCCTGAATAATAAAAGGTAGAACGGCGATCGCGCCAAGGAATAGAGCTCCGGTTAACAGAATACGATTTGACACATATCCTAGATATTCAGTAGTCGGCTTTCCGGGTCTGATTCCTGGTACAAACCCGCCCTGTTTCTGCAAATTTTCTGATATCTGATCTGGATGGAAAATCACAGCTGTATAAAAATATGTAAATGCAACTACGAAAGTGAAATACGTAATTCCGTAAAAAAGTTGGTTATTGAATATGTTGACAACCCACTGTGCAAAATTTGCAATCCAGGCAGTATCCGACCCAATGAAATATTGAGCAATGATCGGCGGGATTAATACAATGGAAATTGCAAAGATAATAGGAATTACTCCGGCCTGATTAACACGCAATGGAAGATGGGTACTGACACCGCCATAGACCTTATTTCCCCTAATTCTCCTTGCATAAGAAACCGGTATATTCCTTTGTCCCTCGGTAATAATAACCACACCAGTGATGGTGATGATTCCGATAATGATAAATGCTAAATAGGTAAATATCTGACTTGGATCAAACACGGCAAAAGTCTGCTGAATTGACCTGGGTAATGCGGCAACGATACCGGCAAAGATCAAAACCGAGATTCCGTTCCCAATACCCTTCTCAGTAATCAACTCTCCCAACCACATTAACATTATGCTTCCGGCCGTAATCATAATGATAGCCGATGCCCATTGGAATGAAGTGAGATTGCCGATTATCCCCTGTGCGGTGGCGCCTACAGCTGACCCACCTGTTCTCTGTAAAATAGTAATGGTGCTATACGCCTGCAATGCGGCCAACGGGACTGCCAGTAATCTTTGGTATTGATTAATTTTTGCCTGACCTGCTTCTCCATCTTTCTGGATTTCCTGCAAACGCGGAATAATCATTACCAATAATTGGAAAATAATGGAAGCGGTAATGTATGGCCCTAGTCCAAGCATAACTACTGAAAAATTTTCTAGCGCTCCGCCGGAAAACATATTCAAAAGACCCAGTACCTGATTGGAATTGAAGAAGTTCTTAAGATTTTCCACATCCACTCCCGGAACAGGAACATGCGCCGCAATTCTGAAAACCAGAAGAAGACCTAAAACATATAGGATCTTATTCCGAATATCTTTCACCTTCCATAATTGGAGCACTTTTTCAAATGCGTACATGCCTTATTTTCCTTTTTCTTTTTTTTCTCTTCTCTCTTGTTCTACTTTTTGTTGATGAGAAGGTTGGCGCTCAATTACGATTACATTACCTCCTGCTTTTTTTATAGCATCTTCTGCTGTTTTAGAAAAGCGATGAGCAGAGACCGTTACTTTCTTTTTAATTGATCCATTACTTAGAATTTTAATGCCGGGATATATTTCTGGAACCAGTTTAGCTTTTAGAATCTTTGCAGGTGTGATATTTGCACCTTCTTCAAACGTGGCATTCAACTGGCCTAAATTTACAATATGCATTTGTAATTTAAAGCTCTTGAATCCTCGGGTTTTAGCTACCTGTCTGATGAATGACGGAGCTTTTTTACCATGATGAACCGCTTTGCGTCTGCCACCTGAGCGGGAACGCTGTCCTTTCAATCCCCTTCCACCATAAGTACCGCCTTTACCGGAATCACCGCGGGCGATTCTTTTGCGTTTCTTTTTATTAGAATTCTTTAATTGTGAGAGTTGTAATGTCATAATTGATTATGATTTTTTTAATTGTTCTATTTCCTCTTTCGTTCTCATTTTCTTCAGAGCCTGAATAGTAGCACGAACATTACTTATTTTGTTTTTGGAAGCAAGCATTTTGCTGACGACGTTCTTAATACCGGACAGTTCAAGTACTGCTCGAACCGGGCCACCGGCAATAATTCCTCTACCCTGTGTTGCCGGTTTTAATAAAACCTGAGCGCCACAATTTTTTTCCAGCATCACATGAGGAATTGAATCTTTAACAATTTTTACGGTAAACAAATCCTTTTTAGCCAAGGTAATCGCCTTGTTTACAGCCGTCGCAACATCCGCGCCTTTACTGACACCCATTCCCACCTTGCCCTTACGGTCGCCAACAACAACACATGCTCTAAAACGCATACGTTTTCCGCCGGCCTGAACCCTGGTTACACGAGTAATCTCAATAACCTTCTGGTCAAATTCATCCTTTTCTCGTTCTTCCCTTTTTGGAAATCTTTTTGATGTATTTTGTGGCATTGACATGTATATTATTAGAATTTAAGTCCGCCTTCTCGGGCGCCTTCCGCTACTGCTTTGATTCTGCCGTGATATCTAACTCCCGCTCTGTCAAAAACAACTTCAGTAACTTTTTTTGCAACCGCCTGTTCGGCAATCAATTTACCGACTTCACGGGCAACATCAACTTTTTTTCCGGACTGCTTCGCTTTTGGCAGTTTTAGATCGTTTGTACTGGTAATTGTATTGCCGGCCTTATCATCAATAATCTGAACATAGATATGTTTAAGACTCCGGTGTACGGCTAAACGAGGCCGTTCTGCGTTACCCTGAATTTTAGCACGCGTACGGGCTTTTCTTCTCTTTCTTGTTATTCTTTTTTGGATCAGTATGTTTTTCATGATTCTTCCAAACAATTAATATTTCTAATATTATTTCTCCGAGCTTTTAACTACCTTGCCAGCTTTGCGTCGTATCTTCTCATCCATGTATTTCATTCCCTTACCCTTATATGGTTCAGGTACTTTAATATGCCTTATTTCCGCAGCTGTCTGACCGACTTTTTGCTTATCAATACCGGATATAGTCAGTACATTCTTTTCAATTTTTCCTTCAATTCCCTCTGATAACTCATAATTGACTGGGTGGGAAAAACCGACATTTAATATTAAATTTTTACCATTTATTTCCATTTTAAATCCGACCCCGTTTAGCTCCAACTGCTTACTGAATCCTACTGTCACACCGGTTACCATATTTGCGATCAACATCCGGTATAAACCCCAATACGCGCGGTCGGTTTTATTATCAGGATTTTTTACTGTAACAGAAATTTGATTTTCAGTTTTTTCTATCTTAACTCTGGAATCAACATCTTGCGTTAACTCCCCTTTCGCACCCTTGATGGTTACTACGTTATCCTCATATGTGAAAGTAACGCCGTCAGGAAGATTTATTGGTTGTTTACCTATTCTGGACATATTCTTGTTTAATAAATTTCACAAATTACTTCTCCGCCGATCTTTCTCTTTTTGGCTTCTTTGTCGCTCATCAAACCTGCTGAAGTTGAGATAATCGCCATTCCCAAGCCGTTTAATACGCTTGGCAACTGCTGATATTCAGCATATACACGTCTGCCTGGTTTGCTGACTCTGATTAGACTTTTAATTATTGATTCATTGTCTGGCGTATATTTTAATTCAATACTGATTGAGGCGAAATTTCCTTCTGTTTTTTCCACTTTTCTGACATAGCCTTCCTTTTCCAAAATCTTTGCAATTTCAAACTTAATCTTAGAAAAAGGAATAATTACTTTTTCTTTTCTCAACGGAACTGTATTTCGGATCCGTGTTAACATATCTGCAATTGGATCTGTGGTAGTCATAGAATACTAATAATAATTACTGTTTAGATCAATATTTTACCAGCTT
>Ga0172379_10002167_pt1 | contig 35872 bp, 31 predicted proteins | sample GrowelOW334metaG_FD_119756 | JGI IMG/M metagenome (GOLD analysis project Ga0172379, IMG submission 119756) | Groundwater microbial communities from an aquifer near a municipal landfill in Southern Ontario, Canada - Groundwater well OW334 metaG | ecosystem: Environmental > Aquatic > Deep... | reverse complement strand
TATTAAAATCATTAATATCGACTCGCGGGTCAAGCACCTCTACAGTCTGTATCGTAAACTTCAGAAATACGATCGTGATCCCAATCGCGTATACGATCTTGTGGCCATGCGCATCATCGTCCCGGATATTAAATCGTGTTACGAGACTATGGGCGTCATACACAAGCATTATAAGCCTCTACCCGGCCTAATAAAGGACTACATATCCTTTCCTAAGCCGTCCGGCTATCAATCTCTGCATACGACAGTATTTTGTGAAGGTGGCAAAATCGTTGAAATCCAGATTCGTACTCCGGATATGCATGACTATGCTGATAAAGGTATCGCTGCTCACTGGCTCTACAGCGAAAGCGGCAAAAAGGATGTCTTTGAAACTAATCCTCAAGAAGTTCAATGGATTATTGAACTTAGAAATTTCTTAAGGGGCGTCACGACTGGAGAGACACTCGATCATGTGAAATCAGATTTTCTACGATCACGAATTTTTGCATTCACGCCAAATGGTCAAATTAAAGACTTGCCTCGTGGAGCGACTCCTATTGATTTCGCCTATAGAGTCCACACTGATCTGGGCCACCGCACTCGTGGGGCCAGAGTCAATAATCGTATAGTCCCGCTTGACTACATTCTTAGAAACGGAGAGGTTGTCGAGATTATCAAAGGCAAAGAAATGAAACCATCTAGAGACTGGCTCAGGATAGTAAAAACAAATCAGGCTCGACATGAGATAAATACATGGTTCAAAGAACACTCAACGATTGAAACGATCAGAAGAACCATTAAAAACATTACAACTAGTGCTAAAACCGACAAGGCTCGACCCATTATTAAACCCGGCAAAAAAAAGAAATAATATTTTCAGAACCTAAAAGGCCGCTTCCGCGGCCTTTTAGGTATAACCCTTAATCTATAATTGTCTTTGCAATTTTATTTAATTCTTCTAAATTTGCAAATCTTATAACTATTCTACCACCATTCACCCCTGGTTGTATAGAGACGGGCACTGCCAGCGTACTTCCAAGATTCTTTTCTAACTGCATATACTTTCCCGGCTCTTTAATTATTTTTGGCTTCCCCGCTTTTGTATCAGAGGCCATGCCCTCTACCGCCTTAGAAGATACGCCACCACCAAGAATTTGATTATACACTTCTCTCTGTTTCCCCTCATCGCTGAATGCCAACAAGGCCCTGGCATGAGCTCGACTGATTTTCTCCTCTCTTAACGCCAACTTTATATCTTCGGGCAAGCCCAATAATCTAATTGCATTTGCCACAACTTCTCTTGATTTGGAAACTTTCTCGGCAATCTCTTTTTGAGTTAGTCCGAATTCTTTACTGAAACGATTGTAAGCCTCGGCTTCTTCAACCGGATTTAAGTCTTTTCTCTGGACATTCTCAATCAACGCAACTTCCAACTTTGTCCTGTCCTCCTGAAAATCGTCTCTGATAATAACTGGCACGTGCGGTAAGCCGGCTTCTCTGGCCGCGCGCAAACGTCTCTCGCCGGCTATTAGATTATAAGATACATCCAAGCCACGAGCACTTGATTCTTCAATTTTGGTAACAAGTAACGGCTGTAAAACCCCGTACTTGCGAATAGACTTGGCTAATTCCTTTATACCATCGGCATCAAAATCACGTCTTGGTTGTGATGGATTTGGACGAACTTTGTTTATCTCAACGTAAAAAACATTTTCCTTCTGCAACTGTGGTTTGATATCTGTTGCCGCCGGAATCAACGAACCCAATCCTTTTCCCAGTCCAAAGAATTTTTTCATTTAATTTGAGTGTTTAATGACCTCTTCGGCTAACTGCCGATATGCTCTCGCTGCTTTTGAATTTGGATCAAATTGTAATATTGTCTTTCCAAAACTCGGTGCTTCGGCTAAAGAAATCGTTCTAGGGATAATTGAATCAAAGACTCTGCCGGGAAAGTTTTTAGTAACTTCATTCACAACTTGTCGTGCTAACTGGTTCCTCTTATCATACATTGTAAGGACAACGCCCAATACTTGCAAGTCGGGATTGATACCGGCTCGCACCAATTCGATAGTTTTTAGTAGTTGGCTTAATCCTTCGAGAGCATAATACTCGCATTGAACCGGTATAATTACGCGCTCAGCGGCGACAAGACCGTTTATTGTCAGAAGACCAAGCGATGGTGGACAATCAACTAGGATATAGTCATAATTTGTACGGACTGAATTTAAAACTTTTTTCAAGCGACTCTCTCTCTCCTCCATGGATACCAATTCAACTGTCGCACCAGCCAAGCTTTGATCGGCAGGCAAGATATCAAAACCAAAAATAGAAGTTCGTCTTAAAATCGTTTCCGGACTCTGGTCAATCACCAATGCATGATAAATATTAGATTTATCAGTGGCCACGTGGACACCTAAACCAAGAGTTGCATTGGCCTGGGCATCGAGATCTACCAACAGAACATACTTTCCCGTGGCCGCCATATATGCCGCCAAATTAACGGCCGTAGTCGTCTTCCCAACTCCGCCTTTTTGATTCACAACAGCAATTACTCTGGCCATAATTTATAATCTAATCATAGCACGGATTACTCCCATTGCAATATGATTTTCGGTTGAAAAACCAGTTGAAAAATGCTAAAGTACTCGGGCAGACATATTGTCTGCCCGAGTGGCGGAATTGGCATACGCGCACGACTCAAAATCGTGTGTCCTTACGGGCTTGTGGGTTCAACTCCCACCTCGGGCACTTCTTAAAATAAAATAGCCTTGATGGCTATTTTATTTTAAGTTATGTTTAAGGAGATGGGAGTTGAACGCCGGAATAATTATGAGGCGGTGGCTAGACAAATTTCTGCGACGGCAGAAATTTAGTCGAAGCCAACGAGACCTCGGGCACCAGAATGGAACTTAGCGGTTGAGCAATATTAAATTGTGGAAAATTGCGGCTACGACCAATGGTCCAACACCACCAGGAACTGGCGTCAATAAACTAGCCCTCTCTCTCGTATCATCGCATACATCTCCTTTTATCCTGTCGTCTTTTATTCCATAACCAAAATCAAAAACGATAGCTCCTTCTTTTATCATCTCTTTCGTAATCAGATCCGGCTTGCCGACTCCAGATATAATAATATCGGCTTCTTTTGAATATTCATCAGTGTTCTCAGTGAATTCATCAATTTCTTGCACGTCGCTCCCTTTATTCCTGAACCACACTGAGGCTGGCTTGCCTACCAACTCACCCATACCGAATATTGCTACGCTTTTTCCATCAGGTTCAATATTAAATTCTTTCAAAATCTGATCTATGGCAAAGACAGTCGGCGGTAAGATGTTAAAATCCCCGTTTTCAAATTTCTTTTTTGCCTTATCAGAAAGCAAGTCAACATCCTTCTTCGCGGATATTAGATTTAATATCTTCGTCTTATCCAGATGCGCGGGCAGTGGTAATTCTACAAATATGCCGTGAACAGACGGGTCTGAATCTAAATTAATTATGGCCTTCTCAATTTCTTCTTGACTTAACGTTTTGGAAAGCCTGACCAGTTTGAAATTGATTCCAACTAGACTAGCCACATCCTCCTTAAGTCTTACGAATTTTTCTAGGTTTAAATTGCTACCGACGATAACTGCCACTATGCAGAGATTACGCCCAACGGTTCGAGCTTTGACGTCCTCAAGAATCCGATCAGCAATTTGTCGTCCGCTTATTATCATATCTCCAGTATTTTCAATAATTCTTCGGGCTTTGACGGACCAACACGAAGAATCTTAGGTTTTTCAGTCGTCATATCTATAACCACTGACGCCTCGGATTTTGGCAAAGTTCCGATATCGATTATCAAATCGGGTTTGTATCTTCTCTCGGAAAATATCTGGATTATCTCATCTATTTTCAATGTCGGCTCATCACCCGAGATGTTGGCCGAAGTTGATATAATCGGATATCCGAGTTTCTCTAAAAGCTTATCGGTGAATGGATAATCAGCAATCCGAATACCAATTGTTTTTGTGCCGGCCGTAACCACGTCTAAGACAACGTCTTTTTTTTGCAATATCGCCGTAACTTTACCCGGCCAGATTTTACTCAATATTTTTTCTTGCTTCTCCGAAAAATATGCCAACTCTTTGACCCATATCATATTCCTGGCTAGAATTGGAAATGGTTTAGAAAGGTCTCTTTCTTTGATATCAAAAATTCGACGCACGGCCGAATGATTCATGGCATTAGCACCTAGACCGTAAAGAGTATCGGTCGGATACACAACCACACCGCCACGGCTCAATACGCCGACGGCAATATCGATTGCTTCGGCGTAATCTCCTGTCGGGTCAATAGTTAATATCTCCACCTAAGTAATCTATAATTAAAACTGTCGTTAATCAATTAATAAGACCCGCCTTCGGCGGGTCTTATTAATAATCTTATTATGCTACGACTTCCGCTTCGATGACTGGTACTGCTTGTTCCGCAACTGGCTCGACTGCAGGTTCTTCTTTTATTTCTTCTTTCGGTGCTTCTTCCGTCTTCAGGGCCTTTTCTTCCACTTTGGGTTTCTCAACCTCTTTCTTCTTGGCTTTCCAGCTCTGCATCTTTGGTTTATCCCAGATTTTATAGTTAACCATAAGATTATTTACTGTTGGCGTAACCTGGGCACCTTTTGCAATCCAAGCATCTATCTTGTCCTTCTTAACCACAAATTTCTTCATATGTGGATCATAGGAACCCAAAAGTTCCAGATATTCTCCCTTTGGTTTCTTGGTATGTTCAACGACAATGACCCTGAAATAGGCCTGTCCCTTCTTACCTGTTCTTTGTAGTCTAATATTAAGCATGGTCTAGATTCTAGCAAACTTTCTTACTCTTAGCAAGTACGCTCCATCGCCCCCATCTTTACCAGCCCTTCTTCTTAAGAGCATCCTCGGCAGCCACCTGCTGAGCTTCTTGTTTTGATGGCCCCTCGCCTTGACCAACCATATCTTTTTCAATAAACACACCGACTTTAAAATTACGAGCATGGTCAGGGCCCCATTCTTCAAGTACATCATAAGTAGGAGTTATTCCAACCATTTCCTGGGCTTTTTCCTGAAACAGGCTTTTAGCATCGCGATATGTTTTGTTCTCAATAATCCCCGACAACTCCTTTAGCACATATCTACTGATGAAACCAGCGGTCACATCATAACCACTATCAAGATAAATCGCGCCAATCACAGCCTCATAGGCATTGGCTAATATGTACTGTCTTGCTCGGCCCGTATCCTTGGCTTCTCCACGTGAAAGCAGAATGAAACTGTTCAATTCGAATTCGGCCGACAACTTTGCTAGCATATTAGCGTTTACCAGAGACGCTCGCCAATTAGTCATCTCACCTTCCGGGTTTGGATAAGTTTTATAAAGATATTCCGTGACTACCAATTCTAAGACGGCATCACCCAAAAATTCCAGACGTTCGTTGTGGTCTAGGTGCCATTTAGGGTTTTCGTTAATATACGATCGGTGCGTCAAGGCCTGCAAAAGCAGGTCTTTGTTGTTGAATACGACTCCTATATTCTCTTCGAGTTTCGAAACATCAATATCTGACATGGTTCGATAAATCCAAATATCAAAATCCAAATTTAGTCCGAAATTTGAGCTTTGAGATTAGGATTTTGTTAATTACTGTTCCTCTGCGACTGGCTCCTCAGCTGTCGCCACTTCTTCTTTGGCCTCACCCTTCCCTTCCGTCTCTTCTTCTTTCTTCTTAGGTGCATCGTCTTTGCCCGGCTCGCCTATTTCACGGTAAACAGTGCCCAATACGCCATTCACAAATTTTCCAGAAGATTCTCCGCCATACGACTTCGCTAATTCGATTGATTCATTGATGGCCACCTTCGGGGGTACCTCATCACGATTACCAAATAACAATTCGTATAAGCCCAGACGCAAAACATTTCTATCCACACTCGCAATCTGAGCCATTGGCCACTGCGGTGCCGCTTTTTGAATAATCTGATCTATATTTTCTTTCTTCTCAATAATACCATTAACCAATTGAAAAACAAAAGCGGTCTCATCCAATCCTGTACCGAATTCTTTGATATTTCTATCGACAATTGCTAACAGATCATCACCTTTTTGGCCACGAAAATCCCACTCATAAAGAGATTGCAATGCGATGGAACGTGCTAAATGACGGGATGCCATTATCTAGTGTTTTTATTTATGAGAATGCTTCTTCTCTTTTTTCTTCAGCTCTTTGGCGAGTACGTTGATAATCTCTTTGCCCTTGTAGTAACCGCAATATTTACAAACCGTATGCGCAATGATTTGCTTCTTGCAATGCGCACAAGTCGTAAGTTTCTTGGGTTTCAAGGCTAAATGACTCCTGCGTCTGCCCTGTTTGCCTTTAGCTAAATGATGTCTAGGTAGTGCCATATTTATATATAATTTACAGTAAATACTCTATCACATAATTCTGGCTTTTGCAAAGTGCCGCTCCACCGAGTTCAATTAATTTATAAAAAAAGACTCTCCTAATTTTCTTTCGAAATTTCAGAGAGTCGAGACCCCGGTTAATACAGAGCATATTCGGCACATTTTCTTTTCAGATCCTTAAGGACTGGCGGAGGTGGATTGAATGATAGAGCCGCTGATAAAGACACCCCGAGACAAACCATTCCCCACCTTCCGTCACCAAACACTGGCAAGAATAAATCAAGAGCCTTCCGTACCTGCAATACGGCAACCAATACGATTAAACTTTCCATCGCCTTCAGCGGAAAAGTAGCAGGCTCGGAGTGTTTCAGCAAAAGACACATCCCCTCTCGAAATGATTCCTGTGCCGATGAGGAAAGCTTATCGAATAACCTATGCATATCGTCGATGTCACTTTCTCCACGAGAAACTCCAAGCCCGCGAAAATCGCATGCGCGATAGCGAACCTCTAAATCTACGTCATATTGCTGTCGAAGACAGCGGTCAAGCCAGCCCTTAAAGTCTTGGGCGCTAAAAGCATCCAGCTGAGCCAATGTTTCCATTTGAACTCTCTCTTTAAGGAACCGGCGATACGATATCACATTTTCCGACTTATGCAATACTAAAAATCGTCACAAAATAGCTGAGCCTGGCCTATCTGAATGGACTTTCACAGGACGACGGTCCGAGATATAGGTGAAATGTCAGCAGACATTTACGCCGTGTCCAGGCAGATAGGCCGGGCGAAGCCATTTCAACCGAAATTTGGCAAGATAGTCAAAAAAGTGTTGCAGTAGTGCGGTTATCCACTTTTTTGGACCGTTGTATGGAAAATGACGAGTGTTAAAATTAGGTCACCACGAGTTTGAAAATACTAAACCAGCCGAAATCTGGATTTTACTTTATGCGTCTAACCCATTTACACCTACATTCACACTATTCCCTTCTTGACGGTCTTTCGCGTATCGATGAAATCGTCAATCGTGCCAAAGAACTCAATATGCCCGCTATTGGTCTGACTGATCATGGTGTCATGTATGGCATTATTGAATTTTACAAGAAAGCTATCAAAGCCGGGGTCAAACCAATCATCGGATGCGAAGTATATATAGCCGAGAATGGCATGTCTGATAAAAGGAGTGGCATCGACGACAAGAGATATCACTTAGTTCTAATCGCAGAGAACGACATTGGCTACAAAAATCTAATTAAGATTGTCAGTGCCGCCCATCTGGACGGATTTTATTACAAGCCACGCGTCGACAAGAATCTTCTTCGAAAATATTCTGAGGGCATAATAGCCCTCTCGGCTTGTTTGGCCGGTGAAGTTTCGCGCGCTATCACCGCCAATAACTATGCCAAGGCGAAGAACATCGCTCTTGAATATCAAGAGATTTTCGGTCCTGCTAATTTTTTCTTGGAAATCCAGCAACATCTAAGTATCGCGGACCAGAATGCGGTCACACCGCAAATCATAAAACTCGCACGTGAAACTGGGATTCCCATGGTTGCTACGCAAGATTCACATTATGCCCATTCGGATGACGCTCACGCTCATGACGTTCTACTTGCTGTCCAGACCGGAAACAAGCTTGACGACGTTGATCGCCTTACCATGAGAGATGACAACTTTTCTATTCTGAGCGTTGAGGAAATGTACGAAAAGTTCAAAATTTATGGCGAAGATGTTGTTGTTGAAGCATTTGAAAATACGTGTAAAATTGCCGAGCGATGCAATGTGGAAATTAAACTCGGGCAGACATTGCTTCCTACTTTTCCGATTCCTAAGGACTTCAAAGATGACATGGCATATTTAGAATACTTCGCTAAACAGGGCCTAGAAAAGAGATATGGCACGGCAATTACATCTGAGATTAAGGAAAGATTTGATTACGAAATGGGTGTAATAAGGCAAACGGGCTTCGCCTCATACTTTCTCATTGTCCAAGACTTCGTTAACTGGGCCAAGAACAGTGGCATCGTTGTCGGTCCCGGCCGCGGGTCCGCGGCCGGGTCTTTGGTTGCCTATTTATTAAACATTACCAACATCGATCCCCTCAAGTACGATCTACTTTTTGAAAGGTTCCTTAACCCAGAAAGAATATCCATGCCCGATATAGATATGGATTTTGACGATGCCAGACGTGACGAGGTCTTAGATTATGTTTCCAAAAAATACGGCAAGGATCATGTTGCTCAAATTATTACCTTCGGGACCATGGCCGCGCGTGGGAGTATTCGCGACGCCGGCCGCGCGCTTGGTTTTTCATATGATTTTTGTGACCAGATTGCCAAAATGATTCCCTTGGCGGTTAATCAGGACAAGACGGGCAATCTCAAAAGAGCGATGGCAAATGTCGCCGAATTGAAGAACATCTACGACACCAACAATGACGCAAAAGCATTGATTGATGCCGCTTCAAAGCTAGAAGGCGTCGCCCGCCATTCTTCCACCCATGCTTGTGCCGTTGTTATCACACCCGAGCCTTTGACCGAATACCTACCACTTCAAAACGGTACTAATGACGGAGATATCATCACTCAGTACGAGATGCACGCAGTTGAAGATTTAGGATTATTAAAAATGGACTTTTTGGGACTGGCTAACCTGACTATAATCCAAGACTCGCTAGATCTGATTAAAAGAAATTACGATACGACAATCAATATAGATAACATCCCCTTAAACGACGCGAAAACATTCAAACTTCTTCAACAGGCAAAGACAACTGGAGTTTTTCAATTGGAGAGCTCGGGCATGAAACGATATCTCAAAGAGCTCAAACCCACCGAGATCGAAGACATTATCGCCATGGTTTCTTTATACCGTCCCGGACCGATGGATTTAATCCCAGAATATATCGCCCGTAAGAACGGCAAAAACAAAGTTGAGTATTTGCACCCCACGCTCGCCCCCGTTCTTAAAAACACCTACGGCATCATGGTCTATCAGGAACAGTTGATTGAAGCTGTACGCGTTCTCGCAGGATTCTCTCGTGCCGAAGCCGATGTTTTACGAAAGGCTGTCGGTAAGAAGATTAAAAAACTTCTTGATCAACAGGAAGGCAAGTTTAAAGAAGGTGCGACCAAGATGGGCACGCCTAAACACATCGCCGATGAATTCTGGGCATTAGTTGAGCCGTTCAACCGCTACGCCTTCAATCGTTCCCATGCCGCCTGCTATGCCACAATTGCCTATCAGACCGCCTATCTTAAGGCTAGCTACCCTTACGAGTTCATGGCCGCATTTATGAATAGTGAAACTGGCGATGTTGAGCGAATTGCTTTCTTAATTGATGAATGCCGACAGATGGGCGTTGAGGTATTACCGCCAGATATCAATCAAAGTTTCCAGCGTTTTACCGTTGTAAATCTGGACACCAAGCCGGCCATTCGCTTCGGGCTGACTGCCGTCAAAAACGTTGGTGAGAACGTCGTCATTAATATTATTCATGACCGTGAAAGAAATGGACGCTTCGCCGATATTGAAGAATTCGTAACAAGAATCGCCAGCAAAGATTTAAATAAGAAATCCTTGGAAAGTTTAATTAAATGTGGGGCCATGGATGCATTTGGTGAGCGCAATATGCTTCTAGCTAATATGGATAACCTTCTAAGCTACGCGCGAGACAAGCAGAAACATCATTCCACCGGTCAAGTTAGCTTGTTTGGTGGATCGACGGAGATAATTATGCCACCGTTGCGCCTCGCGCCAGCCGAACCTATCGCCAACTGGGAAAAATTGATGTGGGAGAAAGAATTACTTGGATTATTTGTCTCGGCTCATCCGTTAAATGAATATCAGGCTCAGCTCGCGTTGGAAAAAGTCACGCAAATTAAAGATTTAAACTCTCGAGCTGGCACGGTTAAAATTAGCGGCATCATCACTAAGACTCAGAAGATTGTTACTAAGACCGGCAAGCCAATGCTATTCTCATGGATTGAAGACTTAGGCGCAAAAATTGAAGTAGTCGTCTTCCCGAATGTATTGGAGAGATATCCCGACGCATGGAAGGAAAATTCCGTAATTATTGCCAAGGGCAAGATTAACGACCGCGACGGCTCACTCAAACTCCTCTGCGACGATTGCAAAATCCTAGCTACACTAGCTTAAGATCATACTTCGCCCATCATAAATCAGGCACAAGTCCTCGCCTGTATCAGCGTCTCGTATATATAAAAGCATTCATCTACCAAAACAACAGGTACCCGCACTTGCCTCCTCGCTACGTATATTACAATGGGAGTCTTTTCGGCTTCAAAGACTCCCATTGTAATATACTGCTCGGCGTTTGACCTATTGTTTTGGATGAATGCTTTTCTAATCCTTCTACGCTTCTTTGGCTGTGGAGTGCCTTATTTATGATGGGCTGCGCTCGATAACCTAAGAGTACGCATAACCAACCCCATTTTCTCATCATCCGCAGACTGGGGATATACGAAGATCATAGTTCAACTGACGAAGCCCAACCATATTGAATGGACTTTCGCAGCGCGACGGCGCGAGATATAGGCGAAATTCCAGTAGGAATTTGCGCCGTGTCCAGACAATGTGGTTGGGCAAAGTCAGTGGTAACCGTGAGTAAATTTAAAAGCGGCACCTATGTGCCGCTGGACGGTGTATGAGACGCCGTACCAAACCCTTGGCGGTCATCAGATGACCGCCGACCCCTTCTTGTGACTTCCTGACCACATCTGGCGATCGGCGATCACGCCGGTGGCGAGATAGATGGCGACTCCGAAGAATGTCGTCATCCCACCGATGAACGCGACTGCGTACACCATTTTCGCCAGAAACACGACCAGATCCAGAGTTGCTTCCATCTCTCTTCCTCCGTTCCTCTTCGCAAGGCTACTCGATCCTGTCGCCGTACCGCGGTCGGCGGTTCGGCACGAGCCGACAGCCGATCAGCAACAGCATGATGATGGCGGCTTCCGCCATCCCTGTCATCCACCAACCGATGACATGCAGAAAGTGCGCCATGGGCTCTCCTATCCGCGAGTGGCGATCCGCCGCAACTCGCGGTTGAGCCAGAATCTGTCCGGCTCGAACGCCTCTGCGAAGAAACCACCAGCGCAGACGCCCACGGCCATGATAACGAATACTTCGATACCGAACCAGAATTCATCGGTAGCGGGAAGTGCTACCATTAGGACCAATACGGCTGTCAGGGCAACACCGATCAAAAACCGGCGCCTCCGCCTTACGAAATATAAGCTGTCCCAATACTTGTTCCACAACACCATCCCGAATATGAGAGCGAGGCCGACGAATGCGCCGACGAGAACTGCGAATGAGAACGTATCCATTCCTCACCTCCTTGGTCGCCTTCCGACGACCGAAACTGTGTTATTTTCAAGGGTCTTTCTCTAACTAAACAGTACCTATATTATACCATATTTTACCCCATTCTGTAAATACTTGGATATTGAGGCTGCGGCTGGATTAAATAGCCCCGCGCGGAACGCGTGGGGCTTGCGACTATCTAGAATCAACCATCAAATAAGATTGTGCTATAGTCGATTCTCCCACAATGAGGGCATCGTCCCCTCGTTCTGCCGTTATAGGTGCCCCCGCAATTTGAGCATTGCCTTATCGTCCTCGAGATAAATATCGCGGCGGCAGCGCCGACGCAGAGAACCGTAACAGCGACAACCTTCTTTGTGATCCGATCCACCCTCACCTCCAAATGTAAAAGCCCCTACTTTATATCATCACCGCCATCCCCCGTCAACGTCTTCATTTTCTTACTTCTTTCTGATATTCTGTAATAGTTAGCTACTCTATTGCTTATATATATATTGTGAGGGGTTAAGACTTTGTGGAAGTTTCGCAGATGTTTCGGCTGAATCATTGCCCTCCGCAGGAGATTATTAAATCGGATCTTCGAAACATTGAGAATCTAGATAGTGGCCGCCCGCAGGAGGCGGACAACTATCGGTCCAAAAAAGTCATAATCCTGAGCACATAAAATTACATGAAATATCCCATCGAAACAATCCGTCATACCCTCGCCCATGTCATGGCCTCGACCGTTCAACAAATGTTTCCAGACACTAAGTTTGGCATTGGTCCGGTTATTGAAAACGGTTTTTATTATGATTTCGATTCAACTCATAAATTCACCGAAGAAGATTTCGCAGAGATTGAAAAAAAGATGCAACAGATAATCAAAGATAAAATTGCCGTAGAACATATATATAAACCAGCGGACGAGGCCATCGACGAGAATAAAGCTTCCGGCCAGACGTACAAAGTAGAATTATTGGAAGAAATCAAAAAGGGCGACCGCATAGCCATCACTGATGTCGATATTGAGCAACAGAAAGACGGTAATTTGAGTTTCTATAAGATCGGCGACTTTATTGATCTATGCAAGGGACCACATGTTGAAAATACTAGCGACCTGCCCAAAGACGGGTTCAAACTGACGCATGTCGCCGGAGCATATTGGCGCGGTAAAGAAACTAATCCGATGATGCAGAGAATCTATGTCACAGCATTCAACACAAAGAAAGAACTCGACGAACATCTTGCATTGATTGAAGAAGCCAAAAAACGAGATCATCGCATTATTGGTCAAAATCTAAACCTATTTGTTTTCTCAGAATTAGTCGGCAAAGGTCTTCCCCTCTTAACCGAGAAGGGGTCGGTTATTCGACGTGAGCTGGAACGATATATCGTCGACAAAGAGCTCTCTCGTGGCTACAAACACGTTTATACTCCCGAGATAGCTAAGGTTGATCTCTATAGGAAGTCTGGTCACTATCCTTATTACAAAGATTCGATGTATCCGGTCATGAAAGTCGATGAAGAAGAATTGATTCTTAGACCCATGACCTGTCCCCATCATTTCCAGCTTTATGCCTCAAAACCCAGAAGTTATCGCGATCTACCAATTCGCTATGCCGAACTTGCTAAACAATTCCGTTATGAAAAATCTGGTGAATTAACGGGATTAATGCGCGTAAGATTGTTTTGTCTTGCTGACGCGCACATTATTTGCAGACCCGATCAGGCCAGCGATGAAGTTAATAGCGTTCTCAATCTAATTGAGGAAGTAGCCGGAACTATTGGTCTTAAGAAGGGTGAAAATTATCAATATCGATTGTCGCTTGGAGATCGATCGGATGATAACAAGAAATATTTCAAAGACGACGAAGCATGGGATAAAGCTGAGAATGTTCTGAGAAAAGTTCTAACCGACCGCAAAGCTCCTTTTTATGAGGGTAAGGGCGAGGCCGCATTTTATGGACCCAAAATCGATATTCAGATGAAAAATTTCATAGGCAAAGAAGATACTGCCTTTACCGTGCAGTATGACTTTGTCATGCCTAAAAGATTTGAACTGACTTATATTGATAACGATGGCAAAGAGAAAGAAGCCGTGGTTATCCATCGATCTGCTCTTGGAGCTTTTGAAAGAGTCATGGCCTTTTTAATCGAACGATATGCCGGCGCACTTCCGCTCTGGCTTTCACCCGTGCAAGCATCGATTATACCCATTAGCGACAAACAACAAGATTTCGCCAAGAAAGTCTATGACGATATGATCAAGTCTGGCATCCGCGTCGAACTCAACGACGCCAATGAAACTCTAGGCAAAAGAATCCGTGAAGATGAAATGCAAAAGATCCCCTACTTATTAGTTATCGGCGACAAAGAAGTTACCGCCAATGCCGTGGCTATTCGCCAACGCGGCAAGGGCGATATCGGCCAAGTTCCAGTCGATATATTTATTACTCAACTCCAAGAAGAAATCAAAGAGAAGAAATAACTAGGCTTCAAATAAAAAAACCGCGACATGCGGTTTTTACCAGCCCATATTTATCATGATTTCTGACAACGAGTGGTGACTGCGGTCTACATTTACAAAACCATCTTTAATTAATTTCTCTATCAATAGGTCTAGGGCTATATTTAGAAAATTATCTCCCAGACTATCTTCAAGAGAAAAGCGTTTATCATCTGACAAATCGAATACCACGAAATTCCTTAACTCAAATTCCCCTCGAGCGGCGTTTGTCTTAGCAGCTTCGATTACACGCTCGTATTCGGGTCCGACAATATCTTTATTGATAATATTGCGACGATCTTGTTTCTCTTGTGCCATCCGATCTTGAACAGTTTTGGCTAATACTCTTAGGTCGTCTGCTACACTTGATTCCATACTCGCTCCCGCTTGAAATGAACCGAGATAATATTAACATACCGTCGTCATTTGTAAAGTAATCAAAAAGCCCCAATGGGGCTTAACTCCTTTGTGACTCGATGCCCGCCCAGCCTGATACTATAATCTTTATACAGCACGCCAGTTTCTGGTCTTGAGCATCATACTCTTGACGAAATAGATATCTAGCTTCTAGACCCATTCCGGAGAGTTTCCTCATAATTAACGGAATAACATCCTCATGCTCATAATCGGGATTTATATGATCATCTTTGCTATGCATAATCTCAACAATAGATCTATCCAAACCACTCTCCGCATCTGCAATGACAAGTGCCACTATATGCCTAACTAAATTAACGGCTTTGAGATCCAACCTGATTTCTCGGTCAATTCGCTCCTTCTCTATTCTGGCCTTTTCTCTTGCCTCTACACTCTGTTTCTCAGCAATCTTCATGTCTCTCTCGGCTTTCTCCGTGGCTAATTTCTCTAGACCCGATTTGTATAAATCCGCCAAGCGTAGTAGAAGATTTTCTGGTGTTCCCGTGCCCGTCTCCTTGCGTGAAAGAACGTGAGATGATATTAATATATCTGAAATGAATGTCATGAAGATTAAAATTATTGCCATCGTGGGCCCGACTGCTTCCGGAAAGTCTGGCCTCGCCATTCAAATGGCGAAACATTTGAATGGCGAGATAATTTCAGCCGATAGCCGACAAGTTTATAGGGGCATGGATATCGGTACGGGCAAAGTTACGAAAAACGAACAAAAGATAGTCCCCCACCATCTGATTGATGTGGCCAATCCGAACGAGCAGTTTACCGTATCAAAATTCAAAAAACTCGCCGAAAAGATGATTATCGACATCGTAAAACGTGGCAAGTTGCCGATCATCTGCGGTGGCACCGGACTCTATATCGATACCCTATTACATGACATGGATTTCCCAAATGTTCCGCCTAATCACAAACTGCGCGCGAAACTTGAGAAACAGTCAGCGGAACAACTTTTTAAGAAATTGTACAAGCTAGATCCGAGAAGAGCATCCAACATAGACGCAAAGAATAAGAGACGCCTTATACGCGCTTTGGAAATAATCAAAGCAACCGGTAATATAATTCCGCAGATACAAACGACATCCAAATACGACGTAATATGGTATGGGATAACATGGCCGAGAGAAGTCTTAAACAAGCGCATCAGATATCGTCTCGATAAGCGTTTTAAAAAAGGCATGATTAACGAAGTCAAGAAACTTCACAAATCGGGCGTCTCCTGGAAAAGATTGTATGATTTCGGGTTAGAATACCGCTGGATATCACTTTATCTTCAAAACAAAATTACCCTTCAAGAGATGAAGGATAATCTGTACCATGCCATCGTCCAGTATTCAAAGCGCCAGATGACCTGGTTCAAACGCAACAAAAACATCCATTGGATCACTCCACCAATCACAATTATACTCGCGGTTCTCGTCTTCCTAAATCAATTCGAATATAGATTGTATTAATAGAACCAAAACAACAGGTACCCGCACTTGCCTCCTCCTAACGCAGAAAGGGCTTCGTTCCGAAGCTCTTTCTGCTACTCGGCGTTTGACCTATTGTTTTGGTATTAATACTAATCCAATTCTCTTTGATTTACTCAGACTTCGAAAGCGAGATAATTGTGATTGACTGCTCAAGACATACAATGAATTGACGGGCGATCAGCCACCATTTCCTCAGAGCTTGCGCAGGTGTTTTGGCAAGTCCTTACTGCCGATAGGCATGTAATAAAGAAAGGTTCCGTCTTTCTTAAAGACGGACAAAACACCGAGCATGCAGATAGTCGAGAACGCTGGGGCGAGAACTATCGGTCTGAAGGAGATGGTGGCTGGAAGCATCTTGGTACTCTTAGCGATAGATTACTTTCTGGCATCAGGTGTAGTACTTTCTGAGGGTCCCCGTATCTCCTCTTCACTTGGTACCTGCATATTTTCCGACCCCTTATTCCTCATATTTTGCATAGCCATATCTTTCCTTTCTTTTGCAAGTTCACGTTCAGTTTGTTCATCCGCATGGAATCTCATCTCGGTAAAGTTCGTCCTTTGCTCTCTCCATCCAACCAGTTTTATGAAATATTCTTTTATTCTTGTCATGATATCTATTTTAATTTATTTTTAATAATCTCTTCGACCACTTGAGGGTTAGCCCTACCCTTTGAATCGCGCATAGCCATGCCAATAAGGAACTTGAGCGACGCCTCTTTACCAGCTTTGTAGTCTTCAACGGCCTTAACATTATCAGCCAGAACCTTCTCAACTATTGCATCAAGAGTTCCGAAATCGGAAACCTGACCAAGATCTTTCTCCCTAATAATATCGTCGGATGATAGTCCCGTCTCAAGCATTCCTGCAATAACTGCGGTCCCTGCAGTAGAAGATATACTACCATGCGCTATATGGACAGTAAATCCGGCAAATTTATCAGGAGTTATTCTTGATGGTATTTGTGCCCTAGCTGGGTCTACAATAAGATAATTTGCGGCAATCTTTAATAATTGTTCTTTATTCACATGACTCTGGCCATCGACATGTTCTGATTTATCTTCTTCTGATATTTCGCTTACGACGTGCTCAAAATAGACACCAGCCGCATACTCAGAAATAAGAACAGCAATCTGCGCATCGGGTAATCCATATTGCTTTTTAAATCTTTCCCTTCGTTGTGCTGGCAGTTCTGAAATTAACGATCTAATTTCTTCAAGCCATTCATCGGAGATCTTAACCGGCGGTAAGTCCGGCTCCGGAAAGTACCTGTAGTCATTGGCCTCTTCTTTTACGCGCTGACTGATTGTCTCTTTCTTGTTTTCATCCCAACCACGCGTTTCCTGAATGATTTTCTCGCCTGATTCTAATATCTCCTTCTGTCTGATGATCTCGAAATCAACCGAGTCTGCCGCGGCTTTTATGGAATTAAGATTCTTAATCTCCACTTTTGTTCCCCACTTACCGTCATCACCAGTTAGAGATATATTTACTTCTACACGCATCAAGCCCTTCTCCATATCCGCGTCCGAGACATTAAGATACCGTAGAATCAACTGCAGCTCTTCAGCGAACGCCTTAACCTGTTTACCATTTTCAAAATCGGGTTCTGTTACTAATTCCATCAACGGCATGCCTGCACGGTTGTAGTCGACCAGCGAATAGTCAACTCCAGCTGGATGGTTTAATCTGCCCGCATCCTCCTCTAAGTGAATTCGCGTTACGCGAATTCGCTTAGAGCCCTCTGAAGCTTTATGCGAAGGAGGGCTACCTATTTCTAGGTAACCATTACGACAAAAAGGTTTCTGATATTGAGTAATCTGGTAACCCTTAGGCAGATCGGGATAGAAATAGTTTTTTCTTTCAAAAAAAGTGTTTTTTTCGATCTGACAATTTAAACCAAGCCCAGCCATTATCGTTTTCTCAATGGCTTTTTTGTTGGCAACCGGTAGAGTGCCGGGATGACCCATACAAATCGGGCAGATATTCTGATTGGGCCGTCTTTCGTCAGGATCATTCTTGCAACTACAAAACATTTTGGAGTCAGTTTTGAGTTCGGCATGTATTTCTAGCCCGATTACCGGTTTGTATTTTTCAGTCATAACTTATTCAATTTATCACGAATTAGGATAAGAAAAAAGCCCTATTCGGGCCTAAAATCTTTTATTGTCATCTGATCACCGAAGTATATATAACGGCTGAATATCTTGGCATATCTTGGAAATTCAGCCGAACACATCCTCCATATCACTTCCGCATATTTTCTCATTTCGGCCTGAGCATGTCCATCAACCCTCAAAGAAAAGAAGTTCATTAAACTTTCTAGATTAGGAGTCCAATAAACGGAAATGAAGAAACAATATGGCAGATTCATTGCCGCCATCTCGGCTGGAACACCTAAATTTCTTAATCTGCGATATTCGCCTCTTGCTTGATCGATATGGCTTATCAACGTTTTCCTTGCGATATCATTTTCCGTATCATCCATATCCGAATATGTATATCCGCCCACATGACCGACTTGTTTTCTAAAACGCTCTGGAATGTAGAATTCGTTTCTTTCGACAATCCGATCATAGTCAACGGTCGGTTCAGAGAAGACACCATACCGATGCCTGACCCATTGTCGGAATACGAATATCGGCACTTTGAGATAGAAGGTCATGCCTCCATGACCGAAACCCCTCAATGGGTTGGGAAAATCGTCTAGTCTTTCGATCAACATCCGTTCATTACCAAAAACGTTTAACAATCTTACCCGCCCAATCTTGAGAACCGATTCGGAACTAAGATATGGCATTTCCGTCCCTTGCTTTTTAGTTTCGGCTAGGACGTCATCCACGAATAGATAATTGGTTTTTAACGGCTTGTCTTCGAGGGCCTGATATGCCCATGGAGTCCAGTGTTTGATAATATCACGATATATCTCTTGGATGTCCCAGAACTCAGTATCAGAGTGTCTTGTCACCAGACCGGCTATGCCCGCGAACTCCATCAAGTGCCTCAGCGATATCGTCATAAAGAACTTAGTGTAGAACCGATATAAATGCGCGAATCTGGCCATTTCATTGGCAACTCCCATATTCAATAATTCCTGATATGTCGCCTTTGCAACTCTCTCACTCCGTTCAAAAATTTCCCGGGCTACACCTTGAACTTTTCTGGGCATATAATAATCGTCTTTGTTGCTTGAATATCGCCCAGAGAGCTCATTGAATGACGCAAATAATCTAAATAATGGCTGGGCATAAGCTATTGGTGTTGTGTGTTTTAAACGAAATATTACCCCTCCCTCGAATGGACTCACGTGCGAACCATCCCAAAGGTATTTGATCAACCCCTGCGCCTTCTCGTTGACGGCTACGGTGTCACGATCGGTCGAAACCCTAGCGCTTCGGATTGCCGCTGAATCCTGGAGAGCATCCTCAACTCTGATCTTCATATATCTATGCCCGTCTTCTCCATCAATAATTTCCCAATCCTCGGAATCGGTATCTTCGGGAACTCTTATGAGAATAGCGTCGACTTCGACTTTTGTGTGCTTACACTCAAATAATCTCCGAGGTACGAAACTTTTTTCCAGAGTTGCTATGTTGTCCATCTAATCAGCCTCATTTCAAAGTACTTCAGAAAGACTAACAAAAAGATATCAACAAAAAAAGGGGCAGTTATGCCCCGACCAGCGTATATTGTTTCACCTTAAGAATTGGCGTCATGATTTCCATAACTTTAGCCGCAATTGCTTCCTGATCGATGCTATTCGCATCGATAATGTGACAATTGGCTCGAGGAAAATATTCCGCAAAATTTCTATACATCGGAATTGTTATTTCCAAACCTTCTCTCGTCTCCTGCATATCCGGCACAACACGTTTGGATGCTAATCTTGCTAATGCAGTCTCGATGCTAACATCAAAGATAAATATCGCATCCGGCCAGATAAGATCTTCGCCGATAATACTTTCATTCATTCTCATTAATTCCGCGAGATCGGCCGGCGTTCGCGCTCCGTGCACCAATGATGGTCTAAATCTGTCAGTCACCACGATACTGCCAAGACGTAACGCAGGTATGATGATATTTTTCAGATTCTCTTTACTGTCGCAGGCGTACCATGTTTGGAATCCCATCGGATTGGTGGTGTGAATTCCACCGACGGTTTTTAATTCTTTGTAAATTCGACGGCCCCAATATTTATCCTTATTCGGCTCCTTGGTCCTGACAACGGTCACGCCACGAGAAACGCCATAAGGAACTAGGCTGGCAGCTTGCTTTCCATATCGCCCCAAAAGAGATGCGAAAGCTTTTTCAAATTGCGTCGATTTGCCACAAAAATTAGCGCCCTCGAAAGCAAAAAAAGCTCCCATGAATGGATTCGGAATCATAACCTCTCCGTTCAAAGTACTTCTACGAGTTTAGCAAAACGCGACTAGCATGCAACGGTGGATAATTATAAAAGGGACGCCACTGGCGTCCCTTTTATAATTAATATATTACTTTACTTCAATCCCCATTGATCGGGCTGTACCAGCGATGATCTGCATTGCCGCTTCTACGTCATTGGCGTTTAAGTCGCCAATTTTCTTTTCGGCAATCTCTTTTAGCTGCTGCTTGTTGATTTTGCCAACCTTATTTTTGTTAGGCTCACCCGAACCCTTCTCCAATCCCGCGGCAACTCTTATCAGATAGGCGGCTGGTGGAGTTTTAAGCTTGAACTCGAAAGTTCTATCCTCGAAAATAGTTATTTCACAGGGCGTAACTTCTCCCGGTTTATCCTTGGTTGCCTCGTTAAACTGCAGCACAAACTGCTGTAAGTTAATGCCATGCGGACCAAGTGCCGTTCCAACTGGCGGCGCCGGCGTTGCCTTGGCACCTTCAATCTGTAGTTTTACTATTGATTTAATTTTCTTTGCCATTATATTTATTCCCAACAGAGCAAGAAGCGTGCAATGTCGAGGTTATTATTATATTTTCTTAATTTGTAGGAAATCCAGTTCAACTGGCGTTTCGCGACCGAATATCGTGACCAATACCTTGACCCTGCCTCTCTCCGGATCTATCTCGGAAATCTTACCGTCAAAATCTTTGAACGGTCCATCTGTAATCTTGATTCTATCACCAACGGCAACGTCAATTTTATATTTCGGTTCATCCACACCCATACGCTTCATCAATGTGTCGATCTCTTCCTTCGACAATGGCGTCGGTACGGTACCTGCTCCGATAAAACCAGTGACACTCGGAGTATTCCTGACAACATACCAGGAACTATCGTCAACAACCATCTCAACTAGCACGTAGCCTGGGTAGATTTTCTCTTCAATTGTTTCACGCTTACCGCCCTTGATCTTGATCTTCTTCTCCTTGGGCACTAAAACATTGAATATCTTGTTCTCAAAACCTAAAGACTCGACTCTTTGCTTGAGACTCTTGGCAACACTATCTTCGTAGCCTGAATAAGTATGGATCGCGTACCATTCGCGCTCTCCAGTCGTAACTTGTTTTGGCATTAGGCGTTAATTAATTTGATTAGATATTCAAAAACGAAATCCAAAAACCCCAAGAATATGGCTAAAAACAAACTCAAACCGATAACAACAGACGTATATATAGTTGTCTGTTTTCTTGTTGGCCAACTTACTTTTGATAGCTCGACCCTAACCTCCTTTAAAAAATTTATTAGTTTGTCCATTTGTTATATAACTGGGATTTATCCCGTTAGAGATAGGAAGCGTTTGAGCCTATTATTGACATAACGTTTTCCCATCCCTGTTTTTAAGTATTTTTCTCTAATACGAGCATCGCCTTCATTTATACATGCCTCGTAATAGACAAGTTCATATGGACGGCGACTCTTCGTATATGACACCTTTCCATCATTATGATCCCTCAAACGCTTCCGTAAATCACCCGTAGATCCAGTATAAAACTGCCCATTCTTAATACTTCTTATGATATAAGTATAGAACATCTATTCTATCTCTAACGGGATTTAAACACCGCCCGAGGGCGCACTGTTAGATTACTCTATGCGCCCCTATTTGTCAACATCGACTATACGTCCAAATTCTTAACACTCTTGGCATGTGTTTGAATAAATTTCTTGCGGGGCAATACCTCGGATCCCATCAATACGTCAAAGACACCATCTGCCTCTTGTGCATCTCTCATCGTTACGCGAAGCAAGACGCGATTCTCAGGATTCAAAGTAGTATCCCAAAGCTGATCAGGGTTCATTTCTCCTAAACCCTTATATCTCTGGATGTTCAGTCCGCTTATCTTCTGTCCGTCCGATGTTACGTCCTCTTCTTCCTCGCCCGATAATATTTCAGCAACATTTGTTCCCGAATCATTCCCATCAAGAGATTCAACTTCCCATTCATTATCTACTTTTGATTTCGTCTTTTTTGACACAACAATGGCATCAGTTGTCTTGGTAAAGTCCTTAATTATTCTGTCTCTGTCCGCGTCATTATATGCCCATACCGATTTTGAACCTTTTGATATCTTATACAGGGGCGGCTGGGCTATATACAAATGACCCTTATCTATTAACTGCGGGAAATATCGATAGAACAAAGTTAACAATAAAGTTCTGATATGAGCACCATCGACATCGGCATCAGTCATGATAATAATTTTATGATAGCGCAACCGCTCCAGATCAAATTCCTCGGCAATGGCCGTACCCATAGCTATAATCAGGGCTCTCACTTCTTCCGAAGCCAACATTCTATCAAGACGCGCCTTTTCAACGTTTAATATCTTGCCCCTCAAAGGTAATATCGCCATAGTTCTCCTGTCTCTACCACTCTTACTCGAGCCTCCAGCTGAATCTCCCTCAACAATGAAAAGCTCTGATTCAGAAGCATCACGGCTCGAGCAATCGGCCAACTTACCGGGCAAAGTCATGCCCTCAAGCGCACCCTTTCTCAGAACTGTCTCGCGCGCTGCACGCGCGGCCATTCTTGCCTTTGATGCAAGCAACACCTTCTCAAGAATGCTTCTAGCATCGACAGGATTTCTCTCCAGCCAGTCAGCAAATTCCTGCCCAACAACGGTTTCTACGGCCGTACGGGCATTAGGCGTACCTAGCTTAGCTTTCGTTTGACCCTCAAATTGAGGTTCTCTCAATTTCACCGAGATGATAACCGTCAGACCTTCACGCATATCTTCACCGGTGAGGTTGTCATCCTTCTCTTTTATGTAGCCATTCTTACGTGCATAGTCGTTTAAGGTTCTCGTAATCGCCGAGCGGAATCCGGTCAGATGCATACCGCCTTCAATGGTATGGATATTATTAGCAAAGCTCAGCTCACGGCTCTGCACATCTTCGACATATTGCAACGCGACCTCAACAAAAATATCTTCGGCCTCCTTGCCGATATAGAATATATTATCGTGTTTCGGCTCCTCGTGACGGTTTAAGAACTTAACGTATGAAACAATACCGCCCTCGAAATAAAACGAATAGTTTTTCTCTTCGCCTTCCTTAAAATCTTCCGATTCAAGCGGTTCACGGCCATCTCTAACCAATATTTTAACACCTTTTGTCAGATAGGCCTGTTGTCTAAGGTGATTTAATATCTGATCAATATCAAAAACAATTTCTTTGAAAATATCCGGGTCTGGTTGAAATGTAATGGTCGTACCCGTACGATCCGTTTTTCCGGCTTTCTTTACCGAATATAGCGGTTTGCCGATTTTATATTCTTGTACAAAGATATCTGGCTTGCGATAAACCTCAGCTTTCATCCAAGTCGACAAGGCGTTGACGACTGACAGACCAACGCCATGCAATCCGCCAGAGACCTTATATGAATCACCGCCAAATTTGCCGCCGGCGTGGAGTGTTGTCGCCGCAGTTTCAAGAGCAGATTTTTTCGTCTTGGGATGAATATCCGTAGGAATGCCTCGGCCATCGTCTGAGACTAAAACCTTGTTGTCGGGCAGAAGGGCAACTTCAATATTCTTTGCGTGCCCGGCCATTGCCTCATCGAGTGAGTTATCAAAAACCTCCCATATTAAATGGTGTAGGCCCTCAACGCCAGTTGAACCGATGTACATGCCTGGCCTTTTTCGAACCGGTTCTAGCCCCTCCAGAACCTGGATGTCCTTGGCTGAATATGATGGTGTTTTGTCTGCCATTTATAGATAAATTATATCACTTTAGCCCGCTAAAATCAACTTATTTTGTGGCTAATTTTGCAGGAAAAAACCGCCCAAATGGACGGCTAAGTAACGAGAGCTGCCATCAAAACGAATATTAACCAAATCGGCAGAGTCCACGGAAGCAGATCGGTAATAATTGATTTGACTGCGCCATCTGGCAAAGATAGCCAAAACAACACGATCGCTAAGACAATTATAGCGTTGATCGCAAGCGATAACGACGCTCCGCAGATTAATCCTAGAACGGCAGCCACCACCGCAATAAACGCCTTGCCCAGCCACATGCTGAACCTCCCGACAAAAGATCTATTTTATTTATACTACTAACCATGACGATAGTCAAAATTATCTAATTTCCGCCTTATATTGTTTTTCAGTTTCCCCGTAAATCTTATCCTGTATGGCATCAACTTCTGAAGAAATTAACGTTCTTTCGTTGCTTCTATAAATGATCCTGAAAGTGTAACTAGTTCTATCGGTTCCGAATTTTTCTGCATTGTCATAATGGTCCAGAAGTTTAACTTCTTCTACTAATCCACCGCCTAAATCCCGAACCACGTCGTAGTAGTCGTTAGGAGTGAAAGCATTGTCGACAACAAATGAAACATCGCGCGTTATCGGCGGAAATTTGCTAACTTCATTGAACTTATTCCCCAATTTCAACTGTTTCTTCACTCTCTCGTCTTCAGACCATAGCAACCTTATGTCCGGCAGATCCATAGAAACCATAGCAAGCCGTTCGAGACCAAACCCGAAAGCCCAACCATGATAACCAGTTAGACCCATGTTGGCGAGCACGGTCTTTCTCGCCATGCCCGAACCAAGCATTTCAATCCACTGACCGTTAACTTCAGCTTCCATTTCAAAACTCGGATCAGTATAGGGAAAGTTGTGCTCGTAGAAACGGAAATTCACATCACCAAAAATACTGCGCGCGATTTCGGAAAGCGCGTTTTTTAGATCATCTGACGAAATTGTTTGCTTGTCATCTGGCGCTATATAGAGGCCACCAAACTGATGGAACACATTCATGTGACTTCTGTCGATCTCGTCTCTTCTATACACCTTGCCATAACAGATTACGCCCAATGTTTCTTTATTTTCAATTCTTTTTTTTATATCTGGGTGGTTAAGGTAGTAATACCAAAACACTGTATCGTGAGGACGTAATACATGTTCATCATCAACATAATATGTATCCGATTTACTGCGGGCCGGGTGGCCAGGTGGCATATTGAATAAATCAAATAGTATGTGAGTAGGAACAATCTCCGGTATATTGATTACATCAAATCCTTCTAAGCTTTTAACTTTTGAAGCCCGGTCTACAATTTCTTTCAGAGGACTGTCCTCGGTGCGCGACAAATCGGGCATTGCTAAAAATCTCATCAGACGTTGGCTCTCAGAATCATTGCGACTCTCTAATTGTTTTAATAACGCCTTCTCCTCTTCGCGATCAATTGTTATTTTCTCTGAGCTCATATTATTTATAGATAATATCAATTTAAGCCATTAATTACAATGAAACACCAAATGAACCACTTCATTCCAGACCCGAATTTTAGTCCGAGCTCCGTCGAGGACGCCTGTCTGCGCAGGCAGGTTGAGAAATTCGGCTTCGAACCTTGGTTCGAGTCTGCCAGCGTTTCGCTGGCTAGTATTAATCAGGCCCCGATATATCGGGGCCTGATTAATAACTGGCGGGGACGACGGGACTCGAACCCGCGACCTCTTCCGTGACAGGGAAGCGCTCTAACCAATTGAGCTACGTCCCCACAATTTATCTTGTGGGCCGAATTATATGCTAAAACCTAAAAAATATTAACATAGTTTAGACCCAATGAAAAGACCTATCGATCGAATGATTCGGATTTTGACGCCTCAGATAATCTAATCAGATACTTCTCCGGATTCTTAGCAATCTTCCTATGAGTATCCGACAGACTCTCTTCTCCAGCATAACTGACCGCCGATTGGAGATGCCCCCTAACTCGCTTTAATACGTCAACAACACTACCCACGATAGGCACGCGCACTGATTGGCCTTCGGATGGCGTGCTTAGCGCCTCATCAGTATCTCCCCTCGTACCATCGACTACCGCCTCGGGTGATGTCATGCCACGATAGAATTTAATCTTCTGACGCGTAGTCGGATCCTCTACGACAATACCTGGCGCCTCGTCGGTTCCTGACAACAAACTACCCAGCATGACCGTCGATGCCCCAGCTGCTATTGCCAGAAATATATCTTTGTCATTCTTTACGCCCCCATCAGCAATAATAGGAATCTTGCCATTGACCGCTAAATACGCCTCACGAATGGCTTGCAGTTGCGGAACACCTACAGATGTTTCCAATCGCGTCCTACAGCCCCGGCCCGGCCCGATACCCACTTTAATGGCGTCTACGCCAAGATCAGCCAAGAATCTGGCACCTTGAGCCGTACCAATATTTCCAACAACCAATTCAATATTTTTGAATTTCCTTTTGAAATTATTAACAGCCCTCTGCATTACATCGGAATGAGCGTGAGCAATATCCATCAATATAACATCGGCTTCAGCCTTAATTAGCGCTTCGGCCCTTTCCATGTAATCTCCGGTCGCACCGATAGACGCACCCACAAGCAATCTTCCCTTTCGGTCTTTAGTAGAATAGGGTTTTTGCTTAACCAGCTTAATATCACGCATCGTTATCAGACCCTTTATTCTCCTCTTAGTATCAATCAACGGCAGTTTTTCTATTCTATTTTCAAACATTAATGCTTCGGCTTCTTCAATAGAGATGCCTACTTTAGCCGTAATCAGTCTATCAAATGGTGTCATGAAATCCCTGATTAATTTCTCGTTGTGGTTAATCGGCGGCATATCGCGATGGCTTAAAATACCTGCTAAGATACCACTCCCTGGTTTGTCCTCGACTAAGATACTGCTTGAGTTTCTAGCATCAGCGGTTTTCTTAGCATCACCCATCGTTACATTCATATTCATAACCAACGGATGCTCGATAACAAAGGAGTGCTGATTCTTTACATAAGTTACACGCGAGACCTCCTCCTCAATCGAACAATTTCTGTCTAAAAAACCGAAAGCGCCCTCAAGAGAAAGGGCCTTCATCATCTCTTGGCCCGTAACCGTATCCATATTCGCGCCAATGATCGGCATGGCAATATCGGCATTTCTTGATAGTGGCATCGATAAATCAACCATTTTTCTGGTCTTCACGATGGCCTTCTGGGGTCGCATCAAAAAGTCATTAAAGGTCGCTCCAACAAACATTTTTTCTATTTTTCCATCCATGCCCATAGATTTTATACCTTCCTTCAACAAATGTCATCTATTACTCAATCGCTCCACCGATCACAATTATTCTCGCGGTTCTCGTCTTCCTAAATCAATTCGAATATAGATTGTATTAATATAGACCAAAACAACAGGTACCCTCACTTGCCTCCTCGTAACGCTTAATTACAATGGCAGTCTTTTAGGCGGCAAAGACTGCCATTGTAATTAAGCTACTCGGCGTTTGACCTATTGTTTTGGTATTAATACATTATCTAATCCTCATTGATTATACTCAGACTTCGAAAGCGAGAATAATTGTGATCAGTTGCGCTGGATATTCCCGTAACCAAATTACTATTGATTTATATATTTGTCCGAAGAAGACAACTGAGAGAAAAAGGTGATTTGGTGGAGGAAGTTGCCCGCAACTATTGTAGTGATGTATGGAAATAGATTCTGTCGATTTCGCGTGTATTGTTGTAGGTAAAATGATGTTTCCAAGGAAATCCAGTACCATTGGAATCATTGCTCACGGCTTCATTGTTACCAATATAGAATCCGATGTGAGAGTGGCCATTTTGTTTCTCCCAAAGTATAACTGCACCTTCTTTTAATTCCCCAATCTCATACCAACTACTGTCTATCATATCCTTCACGGTCCCCTCGACTGTGGCGTGAGTATCTCCAATCATTTTATTCAAATACAATATCGCTGACAGCACACGCCCGCATGATAGTTTCCCATCATTTAGAATATCTTTTTCCTGTCCATCAACCTCAGCATAAAAATTGCGAAACATATGAACCTCCCCTTTCGCAAGGCTCTCAACCATCATCATATAATTTTTCTTTGCTAGTAATTTCACTAAAATGCCAGTCCGATTATCCTTGAGATTAAATCGGCATAACTAATTCCGATATTTTCCATCAGTTTAGGATACATTGATATATCAGTAAACCCGGGTATTGTGTTTATTTCGCTCAGATATACACCGCCATCACCAATAAAAAAATCGATTCTCGCGAACCCGCTACAGCCACAAAGACGATATGTCTTCTCTGCTATTTTCTTACATTCGACTACTTCGCTCTCTGATATATCAGCTGGGATTCTTGTTTCTGTTTCACCAAGTTTATATTTTTGATCATAGTCGTAAAATCCTCCTGGCACGATCAATTGTCCAGGATCAGATATAATCAAATCGGAGTTGCCCAATATCGCCACTTCGATTTCCCTACAATCAACAAAACCCTCCTCAATCAATATCTTTGTATCGTGTATTTTTGCAGTTATTATTGCATCATCCAGCTTGCTCGCATCATCTATCTTTGTAATACCGACCGAAGATCCGGAATTAGATGGCTTAATAAATAATGGAAAACTCAGCTCGGTGACTGCCTTCTTTTTTATTTCTTCTATCTCATTCGCAGAATTCAAATTATAATCAAAGCCAAAATATTTTGCCTGAGAAACACCAGCTCCAACGATTAATTCCCGAAACACTAACTTGTCCATGCATATAGATGAACTAAGCACGTGACATCCTGTGTATTTAATCTTCTGGCTCTCAAGAATGGCTTGGAGCACTCCATCTTCTCCGTATTTGCCATGAGTTACAAGAAAAGCAATTTCAAATAAGTTCTTCATATCCTCAATAGCTATTCTCCTGCCTTTATCCTGCTGGTCCGCACTACTTACCACATTAAATGTTCCCTTTTTATCCCAGTAGATCAAAACTATTTCAAACTTAACTTTATCTATATTCTTTACAACATTAATCGCCGAGGATATTGAAACCTCGTGCTCATTACTAGGCCCCCCAAATATAATTCCAATTTTCCGCTTCATAACACCCAAATTGTAGCATATTTACTAAGGCGATGACCAATTCTCAATAGCCCAATTTGATCTATTATTAATTTAAGCGAGTCCAAGGCATTCTGTGAAAGTTTCGGAGATGCTTCGGCTCAGACCTAATTGAAATAGTCCCGAAGGGACGATAGAGAACGGATCTTCGAAGCATCGAGAATCTAGATAAAAACCCATCGCAGGAATGGGTTTATTATCGGTTCGAAAGAATGCCTTGGGCAGCGCTACTATCGTGGCGCAACCTCAATCCATTCCGGAATCTCTTTCTGCACCGTTATCATCTGCGGTCTGCTTAAGATACAGGCATAACCATTGTTATCGGTTACCTTGAATGTAATATCTTTGGTTCCTTCGGTTGTATAAGTGTGAAGGAAAGCACCTGTATAGAACGCTTGCGAGCTCTGCGTACCATCGCCAAAAGTTAAAAGCTCAGTCCCGGTCTTGGGCGTGCTGAATATATCAGTGCCTGTCGCCGAAAATGTTACGGCTGTATTTTTCGCTGGCCTTGATTTGTTCGATGTCAGCGTCACCTGAGGATACGGATGAGGAGCCGTCGAAAAGTCGTCACTGGCAGTACTCCAGCTTGAAGGAATATCGGCAGAGTTCCAAACTCTGACTCGAGCCGCATAGGTCCCACCGAAATCTAGAATTACGCTACTGGCGTCACCCACAGCCATTGAGACTGTGTAAGTTTTCTGCAAACTTGCAATCGATACTTTTCCGGTATCGCGATAGGTCCAATCATATGATCCGCCAGTTTTTTTAGCTATCTGAACCTGATGCGCCGACTGAGAACTTGGTGGTGTGCCATAATCGTAATAACCCCAATTGACGCTCAGAGAAGGTGTGCCGCAATAATCATTAATAGCGCCAGCTACACCTCCGGCGCCGCCAGCGCCGCCGCCATCATCAGGTGGGATTATTGTCGGACTCGCACAGCTCGCAGGGTTACCGCAGGAAACGGGTCTATTAAGCACAGAAACCGAACACGTCTTATTAGCATCGTTGCTGTTAACATTCACGGTCTTGGCACCCGATGTTGAATATACGGTCGAAAATGTCGTTAAAGCACTATACATCTGGCTGGCTGGCGTACCTCCACCTGTCCATGAATAATTCCCATTGCCACCACTTGTCGTGAAATTTGTTGTTTGATCAATATATGCCGTCTGACTGGCAGGTGAGCATGTTAATTCGGGATATACGCTAACTGTTACTGAGGCCGTGGCTGAAGAGCTATAAGAACCAGGACATGTAACGGTATATGTCGTGTTAGAATATAGTGCGCCCGTGCTTTCCGCACCGCTTGTCCCCGTCCAGCCTGGCGCAGACACCGTACATGAAGAGGCATTTGTCGATGACCACCTTATCGTCGTTGAAGCTCCATAGTTAATCGACGGAGCGTCGGCTGTTATAGTCGCGGTCGGAGCCGGACAAGAAGAATCGGGCGGAGTCGTTCCCGGCGCACCACTACAAACGCCTGCGCAACTATATGTACCGGCAGTGCCGGGATTCGTCATCCCGCAAGCATTAGGCGCTGAAGTTGCTCCAGTACAAGCATTACCGGCATTTGGTACGCAAGGATTATCTATAACAGTAATTACCGTAGTAGGACCAATATCATCAAAGTGAGCTACCCCGCTTATCAGCATGTCTCTCTGGAAATAATAAGTACCGGGAGTACTGGGAGCGTTGCGCGAGATGCTAAATTCAGCAGTACCTCTCGGCGCCACCGAATAAGGCACGTCAACTCTACCTCCCCATGTTGTATTATTTAAAGCATTTTGAGTTCCAAGCTTATACCCTCCGGCCACGGTCCATGTCGTAGTACCGCAGTTTTTTACCGAAACATTAAACGTCATGGGCGTGTTGGTATAGACGGTCGTCGTCGAGGGAGATACGGTTTGAGTCCAACCAGACGCCTTGTTTCCAGGTATCTCTCCACAATTGGGTGGTTCGGTCGGGCATGGAATCGGACCGACTTTAGTACATGCGGTGCCGCAATTGTTTACGCCTGATGTCGTCTGCTCACAAGCTGGAGTAGGTGCAGTACAACTCCCGTCCGGTATACAAGCAGGTCCGCCACCTCCACATCCTGGTATATCGGCATAATTTAATGTAAAAGTTATCTCACCACCATTGGCCAATGTCTTAGGTCCTGCACCACCAGTGTAGGTCAATGTTTTACAGGTAATGGCATCGCCGACGATGCTATAACTCCCAACTGGTTTGTTGACATGTACATAATCCGCCGGCCCACCGTCTCCTCTAAAATTCTCGGGTCCCGATATGCTCCATCCCGTATACACATTCGATCTCACCCGAATATCGCCCACCTGCACTACTGGCGGTATCGCCGTATAAACTAAATTAAAAGTAATCGCAGCATCTTCCGTCAGGGATTGAATAGAGTTGCTTGGCCTTGTATATCCAGATAGATCTCCTGGAGCGATAGTATAACTACCCACATCTCTGGTCGAGCCATTTTCACCAACCCCACTAAATGATTCCTGTCCTGAGATTGACCAAGGAGCACTGAGATTATTCCCGCTAGTATCTTTCGTGGTCACTGTAATAGTGCCAGTTGCCGGCGCAGGTGGAGGCGGCGCATCCGTACACGAGCAAGACTCACCCAGAGAACATGACCACGGTGGTCCCTCATACGGACTTCCGTAACAAGTGAAATCGCTCGCTATCCCGCAAACCGCTATTTGGCTTCCACAATCACACACAAATGTTCCGCTATCAATACAACCAGGCCCTCCCTCGTTCTGAAGCTGACAAATATTTGGCGCTACGCAATTCTTGACATCCGCTCCGGCAAAACTTGTCGGCAGAAGGATCATGAACGCAACGACCACAGATATGAATAAGATATTCTTGTATCTCATTTTGTAAAATTAATTAATATCGTTACTCCCGTACTGTCTTTGTCGATAGATATAAATTTGATTCTCATATTGAAACTATCACCTTCGAAATCAGAGAGGGCCGTATCCCCGCCCCTGGCGCCGTATATGAGCGTGGCCATCTTTTTGCCGATTGTATTAAATTGAGTATATGATTCAAAGATTGGCTTCTCGAGCATGAAGCGCATTACAATTCCCTTTGTCTTATCAGAAAAACTAGCAGAACTGACCATGATATTTTTGGCTTCGTTTAAGATAAGCGACCGAAGCTCGTTTGATAATTTAGGGCTATCCGATTCCTCGGATATAACCGAAGGGAATGAAAGTTTACTGGATTTCTCAAAATAAGCGAACAGATTAACTGGCGGACCGACCAGCTTCTTACTGTAATTTATAATTCCGACTAAGACACTTACCAAGATAAGCAATACGACAAACGACCAAATGATTATTTTGTTTTTATTTTCCATTCCTTATGTTTCTTATGTCCATATATACTCCCTAATTATATCATTTAAACAAGCTAGACATGCTGTGCATAAGAAAAATCCCCGCATCATGATACGCATGTGCGGGGTGGGACCAATCATTAGTCCCTAAAAGTGACTGTGCCAGTGAAACCGCTGGCTTTGGCGCCAATGGCACCTCGATCGTTGTATGGCCAGATAGTGCCAGGCGGGAGAACCCAGACCATCATCTGCATATTGCCTTTCTCTGCGGGTGAGTAGTCTAGTTGACTTGGCAACCATGTGCGTCCTACTAACCCCTCTCCCTCATGATGCCACAGACCAACGACATGGGCATTCTCGTGACGGATATAATAATCGCTTAGATTGTCCAGCGTCTTGAACCTGATGATCCCGCTAATAGCCCTGCCATTGATATACGTCATCGACGTGTTTGCGGCAGTGCTAATAGTTGAATCAATCTGGATCATTACGCTAATCGTGCCTGATAGAGGACTTGTGCCCTCAATCACTGTCAACGGCCACCTATTCTTGATAGCCGCCGCCAGAAGTGGCACACCAGTTTCATAGCGACCAATTACCGCCTGATTAGTTGCCAGTTCGGCCGAAAAATAGAAAGAGACTGGCCCGTCTATGCGGTTCATCGCTCTCAGGCCGGGATTGTTATATGCAGAGCTATCGCCATAGACCATCTGCTTAATACCATCCTCGCTATTCGGCGAATTGACCGGCCAGAGCTTGTATTCCGTCCGATCAGACGAGCCGATCGTCTCATACGTCAGATAGCCCGGCGCATCGATCGTGACGTTGAATCGCGACGGCGCTTCGTCGATGGTCAGTGAACCGTCGCCTCTAGTCTGATAGCTAGTCGCGATCGTCGTGACTCGAGCATCTACTGGCGTATTCGTGAGCCCGTTAGAAATTCGGAACTCTGCCGGCCGGCCGGAACGAACCGTCACCGCCACCGAAGCGATGGCCGAACCATTCGGACCAGTGCACTCAACGGCATACGTTGCCATCCCCGACGTCATCTGAGCGTCGAGCTGACGCGAACTATTGAGACTCGTGCCCCAATCGCTCAGCGCCTCTCCGTTGCGCCTTACAGCGCAACCCGATACATTGGCCGATGTCCACGCGATCACCGGCTTCGTCCACAAGTCAACGACACAAGCGTTCGCCTGACCGTTGCAAGTGATCGATGCCGTAGGCGTAGTTGGCGTCGGACCGGCGGGATTGTCGGGGCATCCCCCGACAAGTATGGCAACCAAGATCATGGTCACCATGTTCGCGACGATGCGAAGATTCTTCTTCATGGCAACCTCACAGTTCTACAGTTTTCAAGGAGCTTCAGGCCTCGGACGTAATGCCCAAGACCCACTCCTGACATACCTATATTATACACCAAAACCGCCTAAAAATCAATGGGCCAATATTAGCCTCAAGACTAGCCATTTAGCCTCGGTCTTAATCCTATTCCCCCACCCTTACTTCCAACCAACGTACCCCATCAACATGCCCATGTCGCACATTTTTCCGCTTATCCACAGAACAACAAAGACAGCCATTGCGCAATGGCTGTCTTTGTTGTTCTGTACGGTATAATCCAATGCGATTAATTTGTTTTAAACCTGGAGATACACATATTATATATTATATCTGATACTTCCACACCAGGAGCAAATTTAGATAAATCCTTGCCATGCCAATCACTTCCACCTGTCATGAGCACGTCATACCGCATGGCAATACTAGAAAGTTCTTTAATTGTTTCCTGACTATGTCTTGCATAATAAACCTCGATGCCACCCAAGCCGACATCAATTAATCGTGAGACTAGTTCTGGCAGATCAATTTTGTCAAAAAGATTTCCAGGATGCGCAAGGACTGCCACTCCACCACAATTATTAATCAGTTTGATTACCTCGCTCGCATCAGGCATCCACGAATTTTCCTCTTGCACAAAACATTCCTTTACGGCATCGGCAATACTCATCTTGTTGCCGGTAAACTCGACTAATCGCATGGCTAATACATTACGGCTCACACACACTGAGAACAGTTCCTTTTTTATAGTTTCAAAACTAAAGTCACAATTGAATTTAGAATTCAATTCCTTTATTATCATCTTTGCACGCTCATTGTAGCCGTTAACAACTGGATATAATGCTTCATTTAGAGCCGAGATATTAAAATTATTTGAATATCCCAAGATATGTAGTGACTGGCTCGTAACTCGATCCATAGACGATACTTCAATCCCCTGCAAAAAATTAGCCTTACTACGAACTACCAGCTCCTTAATTTTTGGATATATATAATTATGATCAGTAATTGAAAAAAGTGACCCCCCTTCTTTCTCTATAAGATTATCTAAATATTCGGGTGAATCTTGGCCATCTGAATAATGAGAGTGCATGTGAAGATCGATTTTAGGCATGGTCAAAATTTTCTCTTACGAATAAATTTAGAATATCAATTTGGAGTCTTTCAAGCAATTTATAGCTAGTGCGATGGCTGTCTTTGTTTGACAGGACTCGGTTATTTATGTAGTCTGTGAATCGGTTCTTTCACTAAGCGAGGTGCTCATGTTCGGATTCGGCAAAAAGAAAAACAATCAATTCCCCTTGTCGCTTTCGGCCAGCAATGTCACATATGCCCGCGAGCAATCACAAGCATATCTGGTTTTTTCGCATGTCGGCCTGTTTGAGAGCATCATCCGTACCGAATGGGAAATTGCACTTTTCAACATGCCGGGCGGTCAAAATTTCTTTTATAGTATGCGCCACAGAATTCAGCATGATTATCGTGATCTCTCCAAAACCGCAACGAACATGCGCGACCTCGAGGAAGCCAGACACATGGCTTATGCCATATCACTAGTTTACTCTGCCATATTCGACGCATTGGGCAAACGCCTCCCCCTTCTTGAAAATAGCATGATCGATGCATATTTCAACAAACGAGAGAATTTTGGCTTAAGGGCATTTAGCCATTTTGTCGATCGGCTTGAATTATTTAGTGGGGATCTA
>Ga0172379_10002166_pt1 | contig 35876 bp, 32 predicted proteins | sample GrowelOW334metaG_FD_119756 | JGI IMG/M metagenome (GOLD analysis project Ga0172379, IMG submission 119756) | Groundwater microbial communities from an aquifer near a municipal landfill in Southern Ontario, Canada - Groundwater well OW334 metaG | ecosystem: Environmental > Aquatic > Deep... | reverse complement strand
TGGTGAAAGGTCAGGATGAAAACGCCGTACGCAAGTTCGCCGCCACTCTGCGCGTCAAATGTGGCGAAGAGCATCTCGGGAAGAATATCGGCAGCGCCAAATTCAAGAGTCTCGAAGGCGTCCACGTCGCCCAGAACGTGAACGTCATGACTTCGGAGACAGGCAAGATGACCGTCGTGAAAAAACCGGGGCGTCTCGGCGATATAGTCTTCCCGCGACAGACCTTCGCGGAGCTTGCCGCTAACGGCGCCGTCCACGAGGGTCTCGCGATCGAACAAGCGACGTCCGCCGCCAACGAGATCGTGGGTCTGCCCCGACTCGACGTGTCCTCGTTCGACTGCGTCATCTTCGACCAAAAAGTCGATCCGAAAGATTTCTACGAAGCGGAATTGGACCCGGAAAACCAGACGACCGTACGTTTCGAGAAAGAGTCTCCCGACCCCGGCCAAAGACTGCTCGATTCGGTCAGCCATTATTCACGGACGGCCAAGCAAGACGAACGGGAGAGGATCCCCGATCTCGGAGCGATCAAGACCGCGATCTCGAGCGAAGCGGCGCGGAACAAGTTCATGGCCGCGCTCGGCAAATTCGCAGAAATCAGGTTCGCTAGACCCGAGGAAGCCCTGCAAATAGACGATCCACAAATGCTCGAGGTATTGGGCATGCTGGACGAAGCGATCACCGACGAACGGCTCCGCGACGACGCCACGACGACGATCATGAATATCGCCGACAACAAGACCGCATTGTTTCACAAGGTGAACATCGATCGCCACCTGACCGCGGCGACCGCCGAAGCGGCCGGAGTAAGCCAGGCCGTGCTGGGTCCGGCCACGAAGGAGTTGAACCATATCGCGGTCATGAAACCGGCCGACGGCACTCCTGAAGCGGTGCAGGCAAACCGAGAACGGCAGATGACCAGGCTCATGAAGTTGGTCCACGGACTAGAAAGCGACGAAGCCTTCGCCCGATTGGCCCCCGATGCGCGTCTGAACATCACGGAGCAGATAAAGAAGAAAGCCAAGACCAAAGGGATTGCCCTGGATGACGCGACCAGGGAATCGATCGACCGGCTTCATGAATTGCAGCTCACCGAGCGAGAATCGGTCCGCGTGTCGGATTCGTTCGCTGCCGTAACCAAATTCGACCTGGATAAGAGGACTGGCCGAGTCCGGCCGTTGTCGGTCGAACAGATCGGATTCGGGATGAGAAACTCCCCCGATCTCTCCCCCCAGGAACGGGTGACTCTGTACGACCGTTTGCTGCGGAATGGATATATCGAAAAGGATTCGCCGGAAGCCGAGGCGATCCTGAACGAACGTCGGATTCAAATCGCGGCGACCGGAGACGCCAGAGTCTACGCCGTCTTACCGAATCTGGAAGTCCGTGACATCACTGCAGAAGCGGAAGCCTCGGGAAACGTACAAGAGGCCGCTTTCAGCAAGATGCCGGATGCGCGGAAGGACGACAGCCCGGAGGAGCGGAAACGTTTCGACCGGGAGTACGCGACCATGCCCGTGATCAGGAAAAGTATCGCCCGAGGCAACTTCCGCGCCGAACCTGGGACGACCATCGTCGTGACGCGACAACAAATCTCGCCCGAGGACGTGAGCCGGCGTTTCCAGACCCAGTCGGAAAACCTCGAAGGGATCCGCGAGGAGCTCGACCGAGGACAAGACGGCCAGACCGTCATCTTCAAGATCAAATAGACAAAAAAGGACGCGCTCACCTCACGGGTTTGCGCGTCATCCGTCTCTCGAGACGTTCCGCAAGCGGAACGTCTTTTTGGTGCCCGGAACGCGGAGCACGACCTCGACGATCTCCCTGACCGGGTCGATCAGGAGGACGCCGATAGTCCGGTAGGTCAGCCTCACCGGCGATCCGACGAAACCGAGCGGGTCGCGCCGTCTCCTGGCTTGCACCATGGATCCGTCGGAGAGGACGAATCTCACGGAACAGGCGGAAATCGGTGCCGACTCGCCGAAACGTCCGGAACGGGCCAGATAGAGCACCGCGACCGCTCCAGGGAGACCCTCGACCGACTGGATCTCGCAAGCGGCCTGCAATCCACGCACGCTCTCCGGCGCGCGGATCGCGTCTTCGAAATCGATGACTTCGGCCGAACCGTCGGATCCGCCATCGAGTCGATCCACGGAGGACCTCATAGCGACCCCGACCACTTGCGGTCGTGCCAGACCGCATCGAGGCGGAGCGGTTCGGCTTTGTCGTCGCCCGCGATCGAGATCTCGATCGCGACAGGCGAGAAACCGGCCGGCACCTTGCGTCCACCGGCCCACGCAGGAACGGCGGCCGCTTGGCGCGCAGGGCGACGAGGGATTCGACCACCCCGCCGCCAGGACTCACCGACACTCATTATCGGGACCACTTCGGTCTCCTTTCTCGTATTTCCGGCGGTAAGGGGTCTCCCCCGTCCCGCCGAAAACCGACCGCGAATCATCGCACGAATCCCGCTCCAGGTCAACTCTCCGCTGTCAAAACCCGCTGACAGCGGCTTCGTCATGAATACCGCTTGTCGATGACGCCGCAATCATCCTTGTGGACCTGTTGCATCATAGCCTCATCGCGTAGCGCGGCGGCGGCCTCGGCCGGACCGAGACTCGGGTCGATCGCTATAGCGAGCGCTTTGGCGTCGAGTCGCGCCAAGGGGTCGCCCTGGGTCTCGAGACCCTTATCGAGCCCGTCGGTCGCATAGATGACCGCCTCGCCCGCGGCGACCGGCACGGCCGTCACCCGCGGCCGGACCGTGGCGCCACCCATGACCTCGAACATCATGGTGGTGACTTGATTGGGCCTGAACCCGAACCGCCTGGCCAACATGCCGACGATGTCGGGACGCGACAGGTCGGCCTCCGTGATCGTTCCCTCCTCAAGGGCTCGCTGGACCGCAGAATCCTCGACCGTGACTTGCTCGACCGTGCCATCGGCTCTCCGGCGATAAGCGCCGCTGTCCCCGACGTTAACGATGACTTCGTAGCGCTGACCTTCGGCTTCGACCGTCTTGCCGACGACGAGCGTGGTGCGACCGCCGCTGTTCGCGAGCAAGGCGCCGAGCCGCTCATTCAGACGTTTGACCGCGTAGAAGAGACGGAGCGACTCCATCCGTACGGCTTCGGGCTGGCTCTCCCAGCGCCGCTTGAACGCGTCCCAGCCCTCTTTTCTTCTTTCCTCCGCCGTCAGACCGTCGTACTGCGCGGAGATCAGATCCTCGATTTTCGTCTTCAACTTGTCCTGTTTCGCCAAGACAGCCAACGACCGACTGACGTCGTCGTAGACTTCGGGCATGAGTTCGGCCGCGTAAGCCGAAGCCTCCGCTCCCGATCCCGGATCGCCGACCCCGCCCAAGCCGTCGAATACGCCGGTCAGCTTGGTCTTCCCATCCGCCAGGATCATGTCCTGCCCTCGCGTGTCCCCCATCCTCTCGACGCTCCGACGTAACGCGAGACCGACCTCGATGCCCGGTGCGAAGCCCTTGACCTCGCCCCCCACGCCCTTCACTTGCCACTCCTCCCTCGACTTGAGACCGGGTTCGAGCCGTTCACGCAAACAAATCTCGCAATCCGATCCGTTTCCATGAGGACAAATCCCGAGATCGGCGATGGTTCGGAGCGCTTCGGCCATAATAACCAAGGTTACGGACACGATTATCACCTAGAACGCTATCAGAACCCGAGGCGTTGTCAAACAAAAAAAGCACTCGCCTGATGCGAATGCCTACGCCGCGCTACCGCCTCTCCGAGGAGAAGGACGGCGTGCCTGGCTCATGGCCAGATATCGCGCGTAGCTCTCCGCTCCCATCACGAGGAAGCTCGGCATCCGCACCCCGCTCAACTTCTCGAACTCGACGACGAGCCGGTCGCCGCCGCGTCGCAGGAGATCGGCCTTGAGGTCGAGATACCTCTCGTAGTCCTCGTCGGTCAGCGTCCTCATGCCGCGCATGTGAGGATCTTCCTCTAAATCACAGACCGATCTTCCGAATGATACCCAGGTATCGAGATACGGCAACCTGATCCTGGCAGACTTCACCCAGCCCAGAAACTTCATGCTGGCCGGGGCCAAGATGAGAATCGTGCGCGGGCAATCCTCGGGAATCTTGAATCTGATTCGCAGACTCAATTCCATCGACGAATCGTCTGACATCGTATTACGCCTCCTGTCGCACTCCCCGAGACACGCGACCCGAAATACTATCCCCACCGAACACAAATGTCAACCCTCGTGGTTATGTGCTACAATATGCCCATTCAGCGGCAGAGCTATGCTCGCCGGCATATCTTTAGAACCTAGCCCAACGTCTATGCCTAGGAGGTCCAGCCCGGCGGGAGAAGTACCCTCTTATTTTCAGGTTCCCGAGGAAACCGAGGCCACGCCGAAGGAGGCCAAGCGTGAAAAAAAGGTCACTCACAAGGTGGAGACCAAGCATGGCGCTCCCAAAAAAGAGAAGGAAGCGCCGAAATACACGGTCCGTGAACAGGCTGACATCCAAAGCACGCAGAGGAAACTGGTGGCGAAGAAGAAGCGTCTGGCCGAGTTGCCGGCACGTTTGGCCGTGTACTCCAAGAGCAAGACCCCGAAGGGCGAACAGGTGCGCGACAGGTTGCTCGCCGAATCCAGGGAGGCCGAGGCCGAGATCAAGCGGCTCAATACGGAACTCAAGGCTCGGGAAACCGGAGTGAGCCCGGAAGCGCTCGCGGCGTCCGAGGAAGCCGAGATGGAGATCACGACCGAGGCGGCGGAAGAAGCCGAGGAGGCCAAGGACCGGGCGGCGGAGCAGTTCAGTCAGTCGATGGAAGAAGGCAAGCTCCGCGCGGAGGAACGGTCCAAACGTGAGGACGAGTTGCTTACGGCACGAATCACGAAGACGAACGAACTTGTCGCCGCTTTCCCGGACAAGAATGCCATGGCCGACAAGTGGCAGGATCTGGTCGGCGTACTGGACGAACTGGCCAAGAACGATCGAGACCCTGGTGCGGTAAAATACCGTCACGAGACGACGATGTCAGCGCTCAAGAGCGCACTGATGGCGGGTATCGCCGCAAAGGATAAGGCGACACAGAGAGAGCTTGCCCGCGCCGCCGGCAACCCGGACAAATACTTCAACGCACTCACCTATGAAGTGCTGGGGGGCGAAGAAGTCGGGGTCGAGGACAGCGACGCTTACCGCGATTTGAACAAGGAACTGGACGCTCTCGTGGCCAAGAAGGACGTCGCTGGCGTGTACGCTTTCAGGGATAAGATCCGAAAGATGTCCGCCGGATCCGTGTCAGAGAACCAAGCCGCCGCCAAGTTGATCTTGGACAAATTGGAAGAGGCCGAGACCCCTGGCACCGAGGAGATTCTGACGGAATCGGCGAAGAGCGTCCCCGCGGCGAATGAGTCCAAGACGAGACCGGTTCTCGAAGTCGGCGCTCCCCGACCGGAAAAGGGCGACCTGTACGGCGCGCGTCGGGGCGGAGGGCTGGAGGAAACTATCGGTCATGCGACCAAGGAACAAGCCTTGGTAGAAGCGCGAGCGAAGGCGGAGGAGGCCAGCCAGCGTTATGAAGAACGTGTAGCCGCATTTCGCAAAGAAAAGGAAGAATCGGAAGCACGTGGCGGCTTCTCGAAACAGGAAGCCGAATGGTTCGCCGAGGGCGAATCGGCGGAATATCAGGAAATCCAAGAGCTGGCCGAGGCCATGGGCGCGGTGAACATCCGCGAGGCGGTCCTGATGTTGCAGAAAAAGACGGAAGTCGGCGAACGGGTCACCGGCAAAGAGGCGGAGCTCCTCGACAAGGCCTATAAGGACAAATTGATCAAGTTCAAGGCCGAGGACTTCGGGAAAGTCGCGGAGCAGATCGAGGAACTGCAGGAAAAGATCGCCGACGCCAAGAAGACGAGCTGGCGCAACCGGCTAGGGATACTCGCGACCAAAGGTCTAAAAGACCTGCTCAAGCAGGACGAGAGCCTTCGTCTCAAACTGGCCGGCATGAACGAAGACCTCGACGGACTCTGGAAGGGCCACCAGACCACGGCTGGCGTGAAGGGTACCGCCTCGCGCGGCGGCGACACGCCCAAGAGCCTCCTCGGCTTGAGAGGCTGATCGAAAGGAAGACGAAAATCGCTCCGCTGAACGCGGAGCGATTCGGTATCCGACTACTTCCGGCCTTCGATCTCCGCCTTGATCCTCGAGACGAAGGCGTCGAACGGCATCGCTTGGACGTCCTTCTCGCCGCGCAAACGGACCATCAAGTCCGGCGAGGCCATTTCCTTGTCGCCGACGACGAGCATGTACGGGACTTTCTGCTTCTCGGCCTTACGGATCTTGTAGCCGACGCTCTCGTTCGCCTTGTCCGTCTCGACCCGCACGCCTGCGGCGGCGATCTTCGCGGCCAGTTCGACAGCGAAGTCCTGATGCGTCTCACCGACCGGGATGACCGCGACTTGAACCGGCGCGAGCCAGGTCGGGAAGGCGCCGGCGTAGTGTTCGATGACGATTCCGAGAAAACGTTCAATCGAACCCAAGATGGCGCGATGAATCATGACCGGACGCTTGGCGACGCCGTCCGAGTCCGCATACTCGAGACCGAAACGTTCGGGCATGTTGAAGTCGAGCTGGATCGTGGCGAGTTGCCATTCGCGACCGATCGCGTCCTTGACGATGAAGTCGAGTTTAGGACCGTAGAAAGCGGCCTCCCCCACTCCGAGTTCGTAGTCGAGTTTCTCCTCGGCGAGCAACTCCTTGAGCGCGCCTTCGGATTTGGCCCAGACTTCCTCGCCGCCGAGATACTTTTCCGGATGTTCGGGGTCGTGGGCGGAAAGGCGGACGCGCAGCTCCATGTCGAAGACTTCGTAGAATTCCTTGACCACTTCGTAGATGTTCCGCATCTCCTGCTTGGCCTGTTCCATGGTGCAGAAGATGTGGGCATCATCTTGCGTCAAGGAACGAACGCGGGTCAGGCCCTGGAGCTGACCGGTGTTCTCGTCACGGTAACAGGTCGTGACTTCGGCGAAACGGATCGGCAGGTCGCGATAGCTCCGCGGGCGCGAGGCGTAGATTTGGGTGTGATGCGGACAATTCATCGGCTTCATCACGAATTCGTCCTCGCTTTTCAGAGACGAGACGTGGAACAGGTCGTCCTTGAACTTGTCCCAGTGCCCGGAAGTCTTGTAGAGGTCGACCTTCGTGATGTGCGGGATCCAGACCTTCTCGTAGCCGTACTTCGATTGGAGCGACGTCACGAATTCTTCGAGCAGACGGCGAAGCAAGGTGCCGCGCGGGGTGAAAAGCGGGAGCCCTGATCCGACGAGCGGAGAGAAAGCGAACAGGTCGAGCTCGGCCCCGAGCTTACGGTGGTCGCGGCGTTCGGCCTCGGCGATCATCGCGAGATGGGCTTTGAGCTCGTCGCCGGTCTTGAAGGCCAGGCCGTAAATCCTCGTGAGCATCGGATTCTTCTCGTTGCCGCGCCAGTACGCGCCGGCGATCTTCGTGAGCTTGAACGCGCCGATCTCACCGGTGTCCGCGACGTGCGGGCCGCGGCAGAGGTCGACGAACTTACCGGTGCGGTAGATCGAGGCGACGGTCGGCTTATCCTCGTCCAAGTCGCCGGCTTCCTCGCCTTTGATCCTCGTCGTCCCGCGCGTCTTCAAATCGTTCAGGAGCTCGACCTTGAAATCCTGGCCGCGGCCTCGGAAGAGCTCGATCGCCTCGTCCAACCCCAGCTCTTCGCGGACGAACGGTTCCTGGCGTTTCACGATCTCGCGCATCCGTTTCTCGATCTTCTCCAAAGTCTCGGGGACGATCGGCTCGGAGACGCTGACGTCGTAATAGAAACCGTTCTCGACCGTCGGACCGACGCCGAACTTGGCGCCCGGGTAAAGTTCCTCGATCGCCGCCGCCATGAGGTGAGCGGTGCTGTGGCGCATGAGTTCGATCGCGGCTTCGGATTCGTGTTTTGACATATGTCGCGTCAGGTTGTAGAAAACCCTTAAGGAGGTGTGATTTGAACAGTTTCGTCTGGGAAGCGGAGATGTACGCGGCGCAGTCCAGGTCAGCGCTCGGTCGGTTGACCTTTTATCTCAGGCTTACCCACGGCCGCGATCCGGACGCAGTGACGATGGCGGCGCGGGCGACTTTCACCGACCCGGCGACGGTGCTCGCCTCGCTCGACAAGCTGGGCAAGGCAGAGCTCGCGGCGTTGCTCTCCGAATCCTCGGGGAAAGAGGGCTACGAGACGATCGAACGGAACCTCGAGGCGAGGATCTGCTCGAACGACCGCCGCACGGTCGAGGCGCTCGCGCACTTCGCTAAGCTTCGCGAGCAGCACGGCGACTATCTCCGACTGCTGGCCCGGATAGTCGCGCTCGTCGGAGCAGGACCTCTCCAGGAGGAACTACGGAAAAGATGGGCCAAGGAGCTGAACGCGTCCGAACTGCGCCACGGTCCGCATCCTACGATCGACTTCTCGAGCGTCGTCGTGCACGCGATCGAGAGGCAGCTCGCAGACCGCCGAGCGACGCCATGAACCGAAACCGCCCGTCCTAAGCCACGGACACGACTGTCCATGCGCTTGGGACGAGCGGTCTTTTTTGACCTAACCCGCGGTTCCACCCAATTTGTCCCGCCCTTCGGGACCGTCTTTTCCGTCGATTGTCGCCATTTCTCCGGGGGTGGTGCTCACTTTCGCTCGGGAGCGATCGTGACCCCTGCAACAGATTGGATTTTTGCCTTTCGGAGCTCGTTTGTCAAATCATCCGTCTGATGATAACTCCGGAACGGCTATTGTCCTATTTTAGACACGAGCTCCTGTGGAATCTCGATTGCCACCTCATCCACGGCCGTCCGCGCACGAAGTTCTTCAGCTTCCTCTGCGGATAGACGCTTACCGATCAACACATAAGTGCCGTGCCGTGTCTCGAAAATCGCCGGACAGGCGCCAATACCGCAATTCATCGACGACGGTGTGATGTCTTTGAGTTCCATAGGTCATCCGATTGATAATACGATATTCATCTGCCCCTATAGCTATCACCCATCGCTATCCCCTCGATGTTCACCGTCCGGCCGGCGAGACGATCTCGATGTGGTCCTTGAGGGTCGGGATCGACCTGGACCAGGAGGGACGAAGCGCGATCGAGGCGGATTCGACGAACGGCAGGTTCTCGAGATAGCGTTTCGCGTCCTCGGTCGAGAGCCCGGCGATCTTCGACTTGTCGATCATCGAAGTCACGTCCCGCGCCGAGGCGACGCCCGTGACCTTCACCTTGACCGTCGCACGCTTGGCCGCCACGTCGATCCCATCGAGGACTGTCGTCGATACCGATTGGTCGATCGAGACGAGCTCGCGATCGTCGCCTGCGACCTTCGTGAGCGAAGCGGCCGCGACTTGGGAAAGCGTCATCGGATCGTAGAACACGGCGGCGACGTGCACCGAAAGCGACAGTTCGTACGAGGACTGCTCCGTCCCGGGTTTGGCGTCGGTGACTTTCTTGACGATATTGCTCGTCATGAAAACGCCTTTCTTCGCCTCCTCGGTCGGCACGAGCGCCTTCAGCTTGTCGACGCCTTGGCTCGCGAGATCCTTGACGAAAGCGTCGATCGCCTTATCGACGTCGGCTTGGGAGAGGACGACGGTCGTCACCGTGCCGCCCGTCATGGCCGTCTTGGACTCGGCGTAAGTCTTTTTCTGGAGCTCGGGGGTGAGTCCGGGAATCGTGAAAGTGGCCGGGCCGATGTTCCCCGTCTTGCCCAGCTGGTCGGCGCAAGCCTGGACCGTGATCGAGCCGCCGGCCGGAACCGTGACGCCCTTCGTGATCCTGAACAAGACGCCGTCCGCGGTCAGTAGCCTGGTCTTCACGACGAGCGGCTGGGCTTTGGTCTGCTTGTTGATTATCGAGACGTCGCCGCAGGCGGTCGCATCGACCGTCTTCTCGTCCTGGCCGGACGCCGCCACGATTTTCGTGCCATCGACGACCGTCTCGAGCACGTAACCTGGCGCCGAGCGCTCGCCCTTCGGATCCTGCGAAAGCGTGTAGACCGACTCGTCGGACACGGTCTCGGAACGCGGCGTCACGGTGACGGTCGCGCTCGTGAACGAGATGTAGACGACGAAAGCCAACAGGACGAACGTGACACCGACGAAAGTGAAAGCGATCTTGCGGAAGATCGAAAGACGCACCGCGACATGCGGCAGGCGCTCGGAGCGGTCCATGAGGGATCTCGCTTCGACGAACGTCGAACGTTCGCGCCCGCGCCGACCGCGAGACGTCGGTACGGAGAAATCATCATCATCCTCCCCGATATGCCTTCTTGATGGCGCTCTTGGCGACATAATTCTCCCTTGTAGCCTTTATTTCCTCATACAGGATACCACGTTCGGCATCTCCGCGCGACTTTACATGGCGTCAGACCTGCAATTCTTTCAGTCTCGCGGCCAAGAACTCGGAAACCTTCTCGGGCGGGAGGCCGGCTGAAGTCACGGCCGCAAGCATCGCTTGGGTCTCTTCGAGGACATTCTTCAGTTTGGCGTTCAGGACCGCCTGTTCGGCGATCTTCTGCTCCTGGGTCCGGGCTTCTGCGGTGCGGACTAGGACCTCACCGTAAAAACGATCCAAAGCGTCGGAACTGTCGCGTAACGAATTCTTGAACTCCATCTTGGCCGCACTGCCGCTCTTGTCGGCCGAGTCGAGCAGGGCCCCCATGAGTTTATCGAGAGTCCGACGGTAGCCGTCACCTGGCTCCATGGCGTTCTTGCCGTCGGTACCCATCGATTCGGACATGGCGTCCGCGAGAACGGAACCGCCGCCCGAGACCGTGGCCCGGAACTTGGCCCCGGGCGGCAGACGATCCTTGATTTTAGCGAGTGCCACCGCCTTTTCATCTTCATCCATCCTCGACCACTCCGCCGGCGAGACGTTCCCGAAACGCAGTAGGACGTCCGTATTCTCGAAATCGACGATATCAGTGACGTCCAGCGAGGAAATCTCCTCCTCGAAACGGGTTATCGCCTCGGCGACGACGGACTTATCGATCGGCTTATCCGAAGCCAGAAGGACGTTGTATTCGTCTCCGCCGTGAGTCGTAGCCACGATCTTATCGATCCCCTTCTCATGCAGCCATTTCCTGGTCGGACCCTCGGGGGCGTGCAAAACCTCGACGATGCGTTTCAGGTATTTGGTCCCGGTATCGTGACTACCGGACAGGTCGTTCGCCGCCTTGAGACCGTTGGCATCGAAGGAAAGCAGGGCGATTTTCCTGAACCCGTCTTCGGTCGAATCGTTCTCGAGCAGATTGTCTATCTGCTCACGCATCTCCATCTTGGCGTAATCGTGTCCGAAGATGCGATCCTTGCCGTCCTCACCCAATTCGAAACGTTTATCCGCATAATCTTCGGACAACCGGTTCGCCTCATCCTCCGCCATTTCGGCGACCAACTCGGCGACAGCCTTCTCGTCCAGACCCTTTTTAAGCAAACGCGATCGCTGCTTCTCCAACCTGTTCTGAAGGCTCGTCCTCGCTTCCAAAGGCAACGACTCGAGCGCCTTTTCGAACCGGGCACCAGGTTCGCCCTCGCTCGAACGGAGCGCCTCGGCCCGCAACTCCTTGATGTTCTTGATGACTTCCGCCAAATTGAAACGCCCTTCCGACTCCCGTTTCTCTCCCCCTTTTGCCTTGTTCTCGCCCATAAACAGCACATTCCTGAATAAAAAAACGACCGGTCCGATGGGTCTAGGTTAGCACGTCGGGCTAACCGCCGCCACCGTTCTCCGGCCGCCGCTTCGCAGGATCCGCCGCGTCCTTTTCGCGTTCCGCCGATCGCTGCTTCTTGACCTCCGCCAACGCTTTCATCGTCCGTTCCTTGAACTCCGGAGTCCAAGGGCAGCTGGTGACGAACCTGGCTCTCCTCTCGATCGCCTCTTTGCTTGGCTTCCCGTTCATGAGTGACCTCTCGTCCGGTCCGATGCGCTATCGGAACCGATCGAAAACGTTAACCGATTTATGCCCTCCCGTCAATCCTCCCCTGTCAACCGGACGTGACATCAGGCGCCGACTGCCTGGATCGCATCCGCCCCCACTATCGAGGATAGCTCGCGCCGCGCCGTCTCGTCGAGGGCAATCTTGAACGAGGTCTCGATCGTCCGTTCGCTACCCGGACCGCCGACCGCGATCACGACGCGCGTCTCGCCGGGATGGGCCTCGAGGATCCGCCGGATGGCCGCGAGCCGGGCCGGATCGGCGCCATCGCCGAGTCGGATCGAGACCATCGAGTGCTCGACCACGGGAGCCGGCTCGAACCAGCTGCCGCCTTTCAAGGCGTCGAGGGCTCGTGCCGCCGTCTCGGGCGTCACCGCCACGGCGCGTTGCGCGATGAACCGGACTTCGTCGTCCTTGTCCGAGCGCCGACCGAGCACGAGCAAGACATTGTTCTCGCTCCAGACCGCCGGATTCTCGGCCAGGATCTTCGGGAAGACCACGATCTCGACCGATTCCATCCCGTCGTCTAAAGTCCCGAACAGCATCTGTTGGCCGGTCTTAGTCGTCACCGGCTTCACGCCCTGCCAGACGCCGCCCACGACCACGTATTGCTTCTTGTCCGCGCCGCCGATGCCGCGGATCGGGAACAGGTTGCCTTTGACGGCCGCCGCGACTCGCGTGAACGGATGGCTCGAGACGTACATGCCGAGCAACTCCTTCTCCCAGGACAACTTGATCTGTTCGGAAGCCGGCGCCGCTTCGCGCAGGCGCAAGGTGGCCGCCTCGACCTCCCCCGGGGCGAAGGCGAAGAGCGATGTCTGGCCCGAGAGCGCGGCGGCCGCCGCTTCCTTGTTGCGACGCAACAACTCCTCGATGTTCTCGAGCAGGCGGTTCCGCTCCGCGAACCGATCCATGGCGCCGGTCTTGACCAGGGCTTCGATGGATTTACGGTTGCAATGCTTGCCGTCGATGCGCACGATGAAGTCCTCGAGGTCCGCGAACGGTCCGTTCAGGTCGCGTTCGGCGATCACGGCGCGAACCGTATCCTCGCCGAGGTTCTTGATGGCCAAGAGTCCGAAACGGATATGCCGGTCGTCCACCACCGTGAACTTGGCGCGCGATTCGTTCACGTCCGGCGGCAAGACCTCGATCCCCATGCGCCGGCACTCGCCGATCGCTTCGGCCACGGTGTCGAGATCGCCCGATTCGGCGGTCATGACCGCGGTCATGTACTCGGCCGGGAAGTTGGCTTTGAGGTAGGCGGTCTGATACGCGACGATGGCGTAGCTCGCGGCATGCGCCTTGTTGAAACCGTAAGCGGCGAACGGCTCGATCAGCTTCCAGAGCTCGCCGGCCTTCTCCGCGGTCAGACCCTTGGCGACGCAACCCGTAAGGAACTTCTCCTTCTGCGCGGCCATCTCCTTCGGGATCTTCTTGCCCATCGCCTTGCGCAGCTTGTCGGCCTCTTCCCAGTTGTAGCCGGCGAGATGGATCGCGACGAGCAGGACGTCGTCCTGATAGGTGATGATGCCGTAGCTCATCGACAGGATCTCCTTCATCCGCGGATCGAGGACGCGCACGAGACGCGGATTCTTCTTGCGGCGGATGTACTCGGGGATGGATTCGATCGGACCCGGGCGGTAGAGCGCGACCATGGCCATGATGTCGAAGATCGTGGCCGGTTCGAGTTCCATGAGGTAGCGCGTCATGCCGTCGCCGCCGAGCTGGAACAGGCCGGTCGTCTCGCCGCGGGCCAAAAGCTCGAAGGTCTTCTTGTCGTCCAAAGGCAGTTTGACGAGGTCGATGTCCACGCCCTTGATCTTGCGGATCAGGTCCACGGCATAACCGAGGATCGACAGGTTCCTGATGCCGAGGAAGTCCATCTTCAAGATGCCGGCGTCCTCGGCGGCGTGCATCTCGTATTGGGTGATGATCTTCTCCCCGCCCGGTTCGCGCTGGAGCGGCATGAAATCGGTGAGCGGCGACGGCGCGATCACGACGCCGGCGGCGTGGACCGATATATGGCGCGCGCAGCCTTCGATCTTCTGGGCGAGATCGAGGACGCGCTTCACGTCCGGCTCCGTCTCGTAGGCGCGCTTCAGGTCTTCGGACTCGACCTTGGCCCGTTCGAGCGTCATGTGGAAACCCTGGCTCCCCATCGGGATCATCTTGGCCAGGCGATCGCCGAACGAATACGGGAATCCGAAAGCGCGACAGATGTCGCGAGCCGAGGCGCGAGCGGCCATGGTCCCGAACGTGCAGATCTGGGCCACGTGATCCCAGCCATATTTCTCCGAGACGTAACGGATGACCTCGTCCCGGCGGTCGTCGGCGAAGTCCATGTCGATATCCGGCGGCGACGGACGAAAGGGATTCAGGAAGCGTTCGAACGGCAGTTTGTAGTCCATCGGATTCACGGTGGTGATGCCGATGCCGAACGAGGCGAGCGAACCGGCGGCCGATCCGCGGGTGGTCGAGATGATGCCTTGGGCGCGCGCCCATTTCGTGTAGTCGGCGACCGTGAGGAAGTACGGCGCATAACCCTTGGTGCCGATGATCCCGAGCTCGTACTCGAGACGATCGACGACCTCCTTCGGCAGGTCTTGCCCGTAGACGCGACTGACGCCTTCGTAAGCCTGTTCGCGCAGGACGTCGAGCGCGGTCTTCCCCTCGGGCAATTCCACCTTGCAGAAATTCCACTTGCCGAGCTCGAGCGTCACGCTACAACGGTCGGCGATCGTCGCGCTCATTTCGACGCATTCCGGACGATCGGGAAAGCAGGCGTACATCTCCTCGGGCGAAGAGAGCGAGTAGTCGACGTCGCGCATCGTGAGACGCGTCGGATCGTCGACCGTCTTGTTCGAGCCGATGCACAGCAAGAGATCCTGCGCCTCGCGATCCTCGGGCAAGATGTAATGCGCGTCCTTCGTGGCCACGCACGGGATGCCGATCTTCTCCGAGAGCGTGAAAATCTTGGCGTTCGTGTTCACGACGAGCGGCAAATCGGGATGCGCCTGGACTTCAAGAAAGAAATTTCCCTTCCCGAAGATGTCCTGGAACTCGCGACAGAGCGCCTCGGCCTTGTCCAGCTCGTCATGTTGCAAGGCGCGGCTGACTTCGCCGCCGAGACAGCCGGAAAGCGCGATGATGCCTTCGGCGTGCTCGCGCAGGAACGCCTTGTCGACGCGAGGTTTGTAATAGAAACCGTCGAGATGCGAGGCGGTCGTGATCTTGATGAGATTCTTATAACCGGCGAGATTCTCGGCGAGCAACGTGAGGTGCGTCGGCCGGTCGTCGATGCGCGGGCGGCGCTCCGTCATGCCATGCGGCGCGAGGTAGGCCTCGAGACCGATGATCGGTTTCACGCCCTCCTTGAGACAACGTTGGTACAGCTCGATCGCGCCGTACATGTTCCCATGATCCGTGAGCGCGATCGCGTCCATGCCGAGCTCCTTCGTGCGCTTCACGAGCGCCGGAATCTGCCCCAGCCCATCGAGGAGAGAATAGTGCGAGTGGACGTGGAGGTGCACGAAACGTCCCATAGGTTCCTGCCAGGTTAGCCAGGGAAGAGTACCTGATACGGAAGGAAAATGGAAACGATACGGTGGGTAGCTGGAGAGTAGAAAGTGGTGAGTGGATAGTGGGCAACGGAGAAGCAGAAACGACTTGTTTATGTCGGCGTTCCACTCTCTACTCTCCACTCACCACTCTCCAAAAAAATGACCCCGCCTCGTCTCCCTTGTCAGGAAACGAAACGGGGCCGTCGTCCGTCTTTAGCCCGGCTCCGACAGACGGATCGGGAAGCGACAATTTGCGCTCCAACCGATCCCGTCAGGCGAACTCGCGTCGACCGCCTGGCCGCCGTGACAACTGCTGACCATGACATGATACGGGACGCCGTTCGCGTCCAAGGAGACGCAATCGGGCGAGGAAACGAGTGGAAACTTCCGACCGAGATCGCGGTAATTCGCGCACAGGGCCAAGAGCTCGAGCGGGTGCAGGAAGCGCCCCTCGAATCCGCTCTCGACGAGGGCCGCCCGCAGCCCGGACCCGGAATCCACGCTCCCCGGACGGAAGAGCAGGACGCGGCAGACGTGACGTCCGCGCAAGCCGTACGATGGGAAATTCTTCGGCGCGACCGCCTGTCCCGGATACAGCTGCGCGTCGACGAGCTTCACGAGCCTCCGGAAATGCGCGGCATACTCGCCGTCGCTCTCCCCGAAGTCGACCGTGAACTTGAGGATGTCATCGAGGTCGACGACCGTACACGGCTCGCTCACGGCTTCGCCTCCTCGCTCCGCGCCGAAGCCGCTTCGACCGCGACCGGTTTCTTCGCCTTGCGGAGGAGGATGCGATTACCGACTCCCACAGCACCCCAACTGAAATCGCGGTGGTGGACGCACGCTATTCGGACGGAGTCTTCTTTGTTTCGGTAGAGGCTGAGCACCTCGCCGTTAACGGATGTTGAACCTGGACAGATAATCGACAAGTCCGGTTGCTCTAGATGACCCGTCCTGAACTCCTTGGCGAGAAACAGGCCATCGCCCGCCGAAGCGCCGCCGAGGACCGTATTGTCCTCATGCTTCCAACCACGGACGACCTCATCGATGCCGTCCGCGTCGTAGCCGTCGAACTTCGGCTCCGGCAGACGCCACTCGAGGTCGTAATCGCCGCCGTCGAACGTCTCACCTGGAAAATTCTCCGGCGTGATGTACTCGCGATCACACTCCGTGAAACCGCACTCCTCTACCGCACGATCGAAACGCTCTTCGTAGCTTTCACCGGCCCCCCGAATCGGCATCGTCACCGGCTTCTTCGTCTTGCGGAGCAGGAAGCTTAGATTGCGATTGATCTCGCCGTTCTTGTCGTACGAAGTGAGCACGGTCCCGTCGGAACACGTCTCCAGCAACGACCATCCGCCGTCGGTGCAGACCGAACCCGCACAAACTATCCGCGAGCCTTCCACCGCCATACCATCCGACACGAACCGCAGTCCGTCGGCCAAGGTCGCAGGCTCATGCTCACCACTCTTCATTCCCGCTAACCACGAAATCACCTCCTCACGACCCCCCCATTGATCATCACCAGAGCCCCGCGGCGGTCGGACGACGATGTAGAGCTCACCGACATCACCGAGACACCCGGCGAATTCCGCCGGCTGGTACCACGCCTCCTTGAGACTGACCCCGGCATGCAGCATGGCGATGACGAGGTGTTCCTCTGGGTCGCTCACGACGATGCTTTCCGACACCACGATGAGTCTGGCGATCGCCGCGAGTAGCGGACTGCCGTTCACGTCCAACTTGATGAGATCCTCCTCCGACCCTCCTGCGTCCCGAACCGCGCCGAGCAAGTTCGAGACGATGCGCACCAGCTTCTCGCCGCCCTGGATCAGCTTCAACTGCCGATTCCGCCTCACTCTCTTCTGCTCTTGCTTATCGATGTTATACATGACCGTTCTCCGAATCGGCTCGCCTATCGCCCCAGCGGAATGCCGGGGAGCCGGGCTCGCCACCATGTGGACTCTGCCGCACCGCGCAAGGGCCTCGCGAAGAAGCCCCTCGGCGGTGCGGCGGACGGTCATGACGTTTTCAAAGGACCGCTAAGAATGACCTGAACCCGAGTAAAAGTCAAGCCCCGCCGGGTGGCGGGGCTAAAATTCCGGCTGACTTTTAGACCGTCCGCAATTTTAGCTTGATACTCTCGACATCTTCCTCGATCCTACCGATCCGCCCGTCCGTAAAGACGCGTTCCTGATCGAGTCGCTGAAGAATCACGGTCTGCTTATCGAAAGCATCCATGATGCGATTCTCGAGACGACTCAAATCTTCTCGTGTCGCCATCAGTCCGACTTGTTCCCTCAACCAAACGAGTTCCCTGACCACCTTGTCTTCATCCATATCAGCGACGAATAATTCAACCTACCTCCTCCGCCCCTTCGACCTCTCCCCTTCTTCCTCTCGCCGCTCGGCCGCCTCGGCGCGCTTCTCCATGAAATAGCCGATGACCTGTTTCATGCTGGCGGCCGCGACCGTGAGGGCCGAGACGCCGCTTTCGAGCTTGGCGCGGATCGAGACGATCGCTTCTTCGACTATGTTGATCTTGCGCCGCACGTCGACGATTACCTGCCGCGCCTCGCGCACCGTGGCGATGACGTAGTACAGGAGCCAGCAGACGAACGACGTGACGAGGACCACCGAAAAGGCGATCGACAGGTTAAGGACGTCCTTTGAAGTCTCTAATATCATATTCCCCATTTATGACGATATCGTATCACGACGCCGGACAAGAGACCATCACGACAAGTCTCCCGTCTTCAAGTCCTGCATCAGGACCCCCAATTCCTCGCGTCGGTTTTTGAGCCAACGATACCTCGCCCGTGCGGTCTCGACCTGCTCCGAATCCGGGTCCATAGCGACGGTCTCGCGTTCGAGCTTCGTCATCTCGTCGGTCACGGCGGCGAATTCTTCCTTGACCCGCTGGAGTCGCTCCACGAGCTCTTCAGACGGTCCGACGAAAACCAAATCGGCCTCTTCCGCCTCGTCACGACCGCCTTCATCGTGTCCGTGACCTTCGCCCCACATATCACTTCCGGATCTCCGCGCCGAGCTTCGACTCGAGCGCCGAGACGAGTCTCGCTATCGCCCGATCGGCCTCCTCGGTCGTGAGCGTCCGATCGGGCAGGCTCAAGACCAGGTGGAATGCCATGCTCTTCTTGCCGACCGGCACGCCCTTGCCCTGATAGATGTCGAAGACTTGGACCGCGGTGATGAGCGAGTCGGATTTTCGGATGACGGCGACCGCTTCGTCGTGCGTCTTCCTCGCATCGAGGACGAACGAGACGTCGCGCTTGACCGGCGGGAACAGCGGGATCGGCCGGTAGACGTTCGGCCGCGCGGCCGCGATGAGCGCCTTGACCGGAAACTCGACGAACGCCACCCGGCGATCGATGCCGAACTTGGCGAGCAGGTCAGCGGAGACCTCACCGACGTGTCCGGCCGCGACACCGTTCAGCATCAGCTTGGCGACGCGGCCCGGATGCCAGACGCCGCGATCGGCGCCAGGTTCGACCTCGACCGCGAACGGCGCGCCGAAGTCGGTAGCGACCCGATCGGCGAAACCTTTGGCGCGCGCGAACAGCTCACCCTTCGGCGAATCGCCGACGCAAGCCACGAGACAGACGAGCCGCTCTTCCGGAAGTCCGCTGCCGATGCGATCCAAATAGACGCGCGAGACCTCGAAACAGTCGGCGTTCGGACGTTCGTTCTGGTTGGCTTTGACGGCAAGGAGCATCGACGGTACGAGACTCGTCCGCATCACGCCGAAGTCCTCGACGAGCGGGTTCGCGACCCGCACCGGGATCGCGTCTTGGACCGTTACCGCCGCGAGCTCCTTTTCGGAGACGAAAGAATAGGTGAAAAGTTCCATCGCTCCCGCCGCGGCCAGAACGCCCTTGAGCCGGTCTTCGGCAACGAGTTCCCGGTCCGGTTCGCGGAGCGGCGGCACGCCCGGTGGCAACACGGACGGCAGGTTGCCGTAGCCGTGGATGCGCGCGACCTCCTCGCTGAAGTCGCGTCCGTCCTCGATGTCGTGGTCGCGCCACCACGGTACGACGACTTTGTATTTCTTCCCGACTTTCTTGGCCGCGAAACCGAGCGCGGACAGCACGCGGACCATCTCCTTTTCCGCCACCGGGACGCCGATCAACGCTTCGCACTTCTTCGGATCGAACGGGAAGACGAGCGACTTGTACGGACCACGACGCACGTCGATGACGGAAGATGCGACCTTGGCGTCGCAGAGTTCGCGCGCCAATCCGACCGCTCGCACGAGAGCGCCGGCCGTGGCTTCGGTCGAAAGGCCTTTCTCGAAAAGTTGCGAGGCGTCGGTATGGAGTCCGAGCGCGCGCGCCGTCTTGCGCACCGAGACCGGATCGAAGTTCGCCGACTCGAAGACGATGTCCTTCGTGGTCTCCGAGACCGCGCTGTCCGCGCCGCCGATCACGCCGGCGATCGCGACCGGCTTTTCCGCGTCGGCGATGACGAGCATCCCCGGCTTGAGCTCGTAATCACGACCGTCCAAGGCGCGGAGCCGCTCCCCCGCCACGGCTTCGCGCACGACGATCTCGCCGCCCGCGAGCTTGGCGCGATCGAAGACGTGAAGCGGCTGTCCGAGCTCGAGCATGACGTAGTTCGTGATGTCGACCGCGTTCGCGATCGGTTTCACGCCGGCGGCGAGCAAGCGTTTCTGGACGCGCCACGGACTCGACGCCACGCTCGCGCCTGACATCGCGATCGCCTGATAACGCGGACAGAGTCTCTTGTCCTTCACGGTGACCTTGATCCCCAGTTTCGCGCCTTCCGGTTTAAGACGCTTGAGACCGACGGACACGTCCTTCCAATCCGATCTCTCCTTCAGGATCGCCGACGCTTCGCGCGCCAGTCCGACCGCGGATAAGGCGTCCGGACGGTTCGTCGTGATCTCGACTTCGAAGATGACGTCGTCCAGATCGAGCGCTTCGCGGAGCGGCGTCCCGTTCTTCCCCTTGAGCCAGGACAAGTCCAAGATCTCGTGATCGCCCTGCTTGAACCAGTCGCCCAAACCGATCTCCTCGGCGGCGCAGACCATGCCGAAACTCTTGACCCCGCGGATCAGGGCCGGCACGAGTTCGATCAAATCCCCTTCCCCATGCCAACGGACTTTGGAACCGACCTTGGCGAATGCGACCTTCTGCCCCACCGCGAGATTCGTCCCGCCGCAGACGACCTCGATGAGCTCCTTGCCAATGTCCACGATCGCGACCTTCAAGCGGTCGGCGTTCGGATGGTGGTTCACCTCGGTGACGGTCGCGAGCACGATGTCGTCCAGATCCGAACCGAGACGATGGATCCGTTCGACGCCCATCCCCGCTTCGGAGACGCGCCGCGCGAAATCTTCGGGCGGCAGTGAAGTGCCGACGAATTCCTTGATCCAAGAGTATGGGATGTTCAGATTCATATGCGGGGACGAGGTTCTACGAAATTACGAATCCATACGAAAGTACGAAACGTCCGACATCGACACCATTCTCATGTATTCGTATTTTCGTAGTCATTCGTACTTTCGTAGGCCATCTCGATCAACGTTTCGACGAGACGAGGAAGATCGCGACCACGGCGAACGCCACCCCGACCCAGTTCGTGGACGAGAATTTTTCCTTGAGGATCAACGTGCCGAGGAGCGGCGTGATCGTCACCGCGAAAACGCCGAGCAAGGTGATCGTCTTCGAGACCTCGTAGCGCGATAGCACGAACACCTGAAGCGCCAAGCCGATCCCCGGGATGATGAGGATGAGCAGGAACAGCGGCTTGGTGAGCAAGTGCCAGCCGTAGCCGTACTTGAGCGCCACGATACGCTGGCCCAAATCGGCCGTCGAGTAGATGAGCTGGGCCAGGAAGATGAGAAGTATGTTCGCCATATTGGGTGCGGGGCCAGTAGCGAGTAGCCAGTAGCGAGTTGAGACCGACATCGGACCGGTCCGGTACGTCCTACTGGCGACTGGCTACTCGCTACTGGCTGATTGACCGCAAAATTCGCTCGATCAGAATTGTTCTAAAAATCTAGCGTCGCCTTGATACAACGGCCGGATGTCGGCGATGCCGGTGCCGTGCTTCATCATCCAGACGCGCTCGACGCCCCAGCCGAAAGCGAAGCCGCCCCATTCCTCCGGGTCGATGCCACCGGCCTTGAGGACGTTCGGGTGCACCATACCAGCGCCGCCGAGCTCTAGCCATCCGTCTTTGCAGACGCGACAGCGTTCGAGACCGACCTTCCCCGTCCCGCCGCAGACCCCGCACGAGACGTCGATCTCGAAGCTAGGTTCGGTGAACCGGAAATGGAAGGGACGCAATCTGGTGCGCCGTCCCGCACCGAAGAACGAAGCGGCGAAATGGTCGAGCGTACCCTTGAGATGCGCGATCGAGACGTCCTTGTCGACGAAAAGACCTTCGAACTGATGGAACATCGGCGTATGCGTCACGTCGATCTGACGACGATAGCATTTCGAGATGTTGATCATCCGGATCGGCAAATCGCCTCGCTGCATCTCGCGGACCTGACCGCTCGAGGTGTGCGGCGTGAGCACGCATTTCCCGAGCTTGGAGTCGGAGCGCACGGCCTCGCCACGGGAATCGAGCACGAAGAAGGTCTCCCACTCGTCGCGGGCCGGATGATCCTTCGGCATGTTCAACGACTCGAACGCGTACCAATCCCACTCGACTTCGGGGTAACGCATGCGATTGTAGCCGAGACGCGTGAAGATGGCATCGATCTCGCGGATCGTCTGCGTCATGGGGTGGAGGTGACCGCGCGGCATGGCGGCGCCCGGAGCCGTGACATCGATCCATTCCTTGTCCGCGAGTTCGCCCATCGCGGCCGAACCGAGCTTGGCGCGACGTTTGGCGATCAAGGCTTCGAGCTCGAGCTTCAAGGCATTGCCGTCCACGCCCGCGGCTTTGCGCTCTTCGACCGGCAGGGCACCGAGACCGCGCAGGAATTCGACGAGCGCACCCTTGCGTCCCGAGAACCGGATTTCGAGCGCTTCGAGCTCGGCCTGGTCCTTGGCCGCCGGTATCGCGGCGAGAGCTTCCTTCCTGATAGTCTCCAACTTTTGATCCATAGTGATCGAGGGAACCTTACGAAATTACGAAATCATACGAATGTACGAAACGATCGGCGTCGACCTACCCAAAAATGTTGTTCTTTGAGTATTCGTATATTCGTACCTTTCGTAATTTCGTAAGGATCTATTTCGTGAAGAGATGCGACACGTCCTGGAACGTCACCACCGCGACGAGGACAAGCAGAAGCGCGAAACCGATCTGATGGACGAGACCTTCGACGTTCGCCGAGACCGCCTTGCCGCGGCGCACGAGCTCGACTCCGAGGAAGAAGACGCGCCCGCCGTCCAAAGCCGGTATCGGCAAGATGTTGATCATCGCGAGGTTCAAGGACAGCATGGCCACGAACTGCAAGAGATAGATGAACCCGAGTTTGGCGACCTGACCCGTGACCACCGCGATGCCGACCGGTCCCGAGACGTCCACGCCGGGTTTGCCGGTGCTGACGAGCGAGACGATCAATCCGCCGAACGCCTTAAGGATTTCATACGAATAGACGACGGTCGCGCGCACGCCGGCGTACGGCGCGAGGTACCACGGGTACGAGACAGTCGCGCTCTCGAACAGTCCGATGCCGATCCCCGGCTTGCCGGTCTCTTCGAGCCTGATCGGCGTGGCGCGGACCGTGACGTCTTTTCCGGCACGACGCACCGTGATGGCGGTGTCTCGGCTCAAACGTTCGGCCATGAACGTCCTAAACAGATTGCCATCCGTGACCCCCCGACCTTCGACCGCAAGGATGACGTCGCCGGACACGATCCCGGCCATGGCCGCCGGACTCGGCTCGAGTACCTCGACGACTTCGATCTTGCGATCTCGGGCGACCGCGCCGTACGGAAGCGTGGCGCCGACTTCCTGCGGCACGCCGATGCCGAAACCGATCGTGAAGAGCGTCGCGGCCAAGATGAGGTTCATGATGACGCCGGCGCAAAGCACGAGCAGACGCCGCGGAATCGATTTGGACGCGAAGGCGTCGCTCGCGTGCGACTCCCCGCTTTCGCCTTTGAGCTTCACGAAACCGCCGAGCGGAATCCAGTTCACGCTATATAAGGTGTCGCCGCGCTTGATTCCGAAGAACCGCGGCGGGAAACCGAAGCCGAATTCCTCGACTCCGATTCCCATCTTCTTGGCCATGCAAAAATGCCCGGCCTCGTGCACGAAGACGAGGATCGAGAGGACGGCCAAGAAAATGATGATGGTGAGCACCATGCTTCCGAAGCGTACAGAAAAAACCGCCCGGAATCAAGCGACGCGTCTTGACCGGCGATCGATCCCGCTGTTACAGTCCGACGTGCTTTGCAACCGATCCCGAGACGGGAAACCGCGGCCTTCCTCCAAGACCGCCGCCTCCCGCTTCGGGAAAACGCCCGGTCAAGGCGCGAACAGGACGAGCCTGTCGCATCCGAAGCACGGAGACGAGATGGCGAAGGAGTGGAACTTCGACAAGCCGATCCCGCGCGGCTACTTCATGAAGGCGGAGGACTTCCCGCCGGACTTCGCCAAGCGCGCCGAGGCGCGGCTCAAGACGGAGAATCTGCCGACGGGCGAAGCGGCGAGCATCCACTACGAACTGGGGCTGTACACGATCGTGGTGGAGGATAATCCGGCCGAGGCCACCTTTCACTTCAGCCTGGCCCGGGACGCCAGCGAAGCGCATCTGACGATCGACGCCGATGCGCGGAGGTGGATCTTGAGGTGCCTGGAGAGACTCGGCGAGACGTCCGTCAATACCCACCGCCGCACGCTAGGCGCGCTCCTGAACGCCAGGGAAGGGGCGGATTTGGAAGCGACCTACGAGGCGTGCAGGGATCCGGTCGGTCTGGGCATGATGGTATTGGACCGTCTCGATCGTACGACGAAGCTCCACTACCTCAACCTTTGCGATCGCTACACCTCGTACCGGAACGGACCCAAGGATATTCTTCCGGCGCTCGAAGACGGCATCGCGACGGCGGACAGGTTCCTCGCCAAATCGACTGACTCGACGTCGATTTCGGAAGACCTGCGCGACATCCGACGGCAAGTGGAGGAGCAAAAGAATCGCATGAAGCTTCTCCTCGAGTACACCGAGCGTCTCGCGAAACCGTGAGACGGAACGAACCGAAAAGCCCGACTGGTCCCGCGACCGGCCGGGCGATTTTTTATCTCCGATGTTGACGTGGTCGGCGGACGGCGTTATCGTCCTGGACGGTCGGACACGGACGTCCGGCGGAGAAGTATAAAGATGAAGGAAATCGCATTAGCCCTTTTCTTGATCCCGATCGGTATTTGCTATTCGACCATTTGGGCGATAATAGCCGATCGAGCGATGTATAGTACCAGCAGGGCGATGGTTTACACAGTGGTCATAGCCTCGCTTGCATGGCTACTCGCCTTGTTCGACGTACGCGCCACGGCGTTGGTTCTCTCGTTTGTAGTCGGCGGATTCGCGCAACTGATCGTCGCCAAGATGGCCTCAATCGGGCAAGTTGCTCCAGCTAGAGCCAAACGGGTCGTCAGAAGGATCGAGAACGGACCATACAGGTCGTCCGAGGAAGTGTCGGTGGCCAATCTTCCTGCGACAACCCGCCTCTGGAACTCATACCTGGAGGAGTTGGTCTCGCAGTTGCCGACACCGACAAATGTCGACGATGAGCAGTGACATCACCGCACGAGTATGAAAAACCCGACTGGTCCCGCGACCGGCCGGGCGATTTTTTCATTTCAAACGGTCAGAGCGTCACGCGTTCGAACTCCGCCACTGCGCCGAAAAAACGGGTGGCGAGACTGGTGACTTCGGCCGCGTCGCCGGTCGTCGTGAAACGGCGGAAGCCGGTCCGGTCGAGACGCGAAGCGATTTCAGGGTGGCGCGCGAGATAGTCGGCGAGCTTCTCCGCGACGACTTCGTCTTGCATGAGATAGCGGACGCCGGGCAGACGATGCTTCTCGAACAGCGGATGGGCGAGCGGAAAATGGGTGCAGGCGAGGAGGATCGAATCGACGGAAGCGTCTCGCGCGAAAAGCTCCTTCAGAGCTGTCACGATCTCGCGCTCGGCTTCCGGCCCGCCCTCTCTCCCCGCTTCGATGAGACCGGCGAGCCCTGGCGCCGCGACTTCGGTGACCGTCGCTTCCGGTCTCAAGTGGACGATCTCACGGGTGTAAGCGCGAGCCTCGGTCGTCGCCTTGGTGCCGATGACGCCGAAGTGCCCGTTCCCGGACGACTCGGCCGCGGCTTCGGCGAGAGGCCGCACCACGCCGAGAAGACGTCGGTCCGGGAATTCGCTCGGCATGACTTCCTGTTGGATTCGCCGGAGCGCTTGGGCCGAGGCGGTATTGCAGGCGAGGACGACAAGCGGACAACCTTGCTCGAACAGCCAGCGGACGCCTTCGAGGGTGTAGCGGAAAATCGTCTCCTCGTCGCGGACGCCGTAAGGCGCCCGAGCGTTGTCGCCGAGGTAGAGGGTCGAGATTTCGGGGAGTCTCGAGCGGATGGCGCGGAGCACGGTGAGCCCGCCGTAACCGGAGTCGAAAATGCCTAACATAGTACGGAAAAAGATTGTAGCACACGAGCGCCGGCTGTCACGACGCACGAAAGGCCCGTCCGACGGGCCCAGGGACTTCTTCGGTTCCGGACGTCCTTGACCGATCGATCACGCCGCCGACTCGAGGACGATCAGACGCCGTTCGTGACTGGCGACCGAATCCGCGAGAGTTTCGGCGACGTCATCGATCTTGGCATCGAGACGGTGCACGTCGGTCTTGAGGTCAGCGACGTCGGTCTTGAGCATGGCGACATCAGATTTCAACTCGAACACGCCACCTTTGAGACCATCTATGTCTCCACGAACGCCATGCATCTGTTCCTCCAATGCCAGTTGGCGCAAATCCATCCGGTCGAACATGCCGGTCAGGGCGGAAAGTAGAGTCTTCAGAGTCAGTTCCTCGCCGTCATTTTTCATATCATCACGCGTTAGACTCCAAGACGACCAAATGCCGTCCGTGGTCGGCGGTCGTCTCTGAACTCGGCCGCGACCTCTTCGAGCTTTTCAACAAGAGTCTCGGCGACGTCATCGATCTTGGAATCGAGACGACGCACGTCAGTCTTAAGATCGGCCACGTCCGATTTGAGGATAACCACGTCCGATTTCAAGGTTCCGACGTCCGATTTGAGGGTTCCGACGTCCGACTTAAGGAAAGCGACGTCGGTCTTCAATTCGGAAACGTCGCTTTTTACCACTGAGAGATCCGAGCGTATCGCTTTGATGTCTCCTTTCATCTCCTGTTGACCCAAATCCAGACGATCGACCGTGCGAACGAGGATATCCAAGGTTTCCTTGATTCCCGGCGTCTCGGATTCGTGTTCGTTTTCCATATGCGACCAGTATATCAACCTCGACAGTACCGTACGTGATTGTCAAGACTCGTCCTGTGGAAATTCGATCGTCCGTTTCAACCCTTGATGACCTTCACGATCTCATCGCGCTTTTCCGTCATGAGTTCCGGCGTGCGCGCTTCGACTACGAGACGCAGGAGCGGTTCGGTGTTCGAGGAACGGATCGAGAACCACCAGTCTTCGAAGTCGAGCCGGACTCCGTCCTCGCGCCAGACGGACTTGGCCGAGCTCGCGTACTTATCCTCGACCGCCCGGATCGCCGCGAGCTTGTCCTCCACCTTGAAATTGATCTCGCCCGAATGCACCCAGGTGCGGAACGGGGCGATGAGTCCGGATAACGTCTTGCCTTCGCGCGAGACTATCGCCGCGAGTTTCAGGAAGACGAGATCCGAGCACTCGACGCCGTAGAAATCCTTGAAGTAGAAATGGCTCGAAAGTTCGCCGCCGAGGACGGCACCGGTCTCGCGCAAGATCTTCTTGATGAAAGCATGACCGACCGGGGTCATGATGGCGCGTCCATGGGCGTCACTGATGGCATCCGTGACGCTCCGCGAACAACGCACGTCGTAGAGGATCGTGGCGCCAGGATTCTCAAGCAGATATTCGGTCGCGAGCAACGCGAGGACGTAATGCGCTTCGATGACCGCGCCGTTCTCGTCGACGAAACCGACCCGATCCGCATCGCCGTCGAAAGCGACGCCGAAAGCGGCGCCGGTCGCGCGGACTTCGGACTGGAGATCGTTCAAGGTCTCGTATTTGATCGGGTTGGCTTCATGGTTCGGGAAAGTGCCGTCGAGTCCGAAATAGAGACGGTCGGTCTCGAGCGACGGATACGCCGCGAGGACTTTCGGCAAGGTATGTCCCGCCATGCCGTTCCCCGCGTCGATCGCGATCCGCATCTTGCCGATCGACCCAGGCGGGACGAGTTCGACGAGCCGCGAGACGTAAGCGTCGATCACGTCGGTCGCGACGTCCTTACCGGCCGGCGACTCCGGCAGGCGTCCGGCGACGACGCGGTCGCGGATCTCCTCCATGCCGCTCCCTCGGCCGATCGGCATGGCGTCCGAACGGACCAGCTTGAAACCGTTGTACTCGGACGGGTTGTGCGACGCCGTCACCATGATGCCGGCGTCGTGAAGTTCGTAGTGAGCGACCGCGAAATAGAACATCGGCGTCGTCGTCAGTCCGATGCGGATGGCGTCCGCGCCTTGGCTCAAGATGCCCGCGACCGTCGCCGCTTCGTAGGCCGGCGAAGTCTCGCGCATGTCGCGGCCGACGAGCACCGTATCGGCACCCGTCTCGGCGACGAGCGCCTGGCCGACGCGGAAAGCGATCTCTTCGGTCAGTTCGCCCGAAGCGAGACCGCGGATATCGTAGGCTTTGAAGATCGAGACCGGGATGTCGGACATAAGCGTGTATTCATTGACTTTCACTGATTTCCGCAGTATATATCATGTAGGTTCGATATAAAACAGACGTCATTATGCCATTCGGTCTGTCACCTATGATGATCGCCTTGATCGTCGCCATAGTCGTCGTCGGTTGGGCCGTCGTGATCTACAACGGTCTCATCACGAAAAAGAACCGCGTCGACGAAGCCTGGTCCGACATCGACGTCCAGTTGAAGCGCCGCTACGACCTGATCCCGAACCTCGTGGAATCGGTCAAAGGCTATGCCGGCCATGAGTCCAAAGTGTTCGAGCAGGTCACGCTCGCCCGTTCGGCCGCCATGAGCGCCAAGACGCTACCAGAGCATGCCGCGGCCGAAAACCAACTGTCCGCCACCTTGAAGTCGCTCTTCGCCGTCTCCGAAGCCTATCCGGACCTCAAGGCCAACCAGAACTTCCTGGACTTGCAGAACGAACTCACGGATGCCGAAGACAAGATCCAGGCCGCGCGCCGCTTCTACAACGCGAACGTCCGCGACTTCAACACCGCGCTCCAGACCTTCCCGTCGAATCTCGTGGCCAACGCCTTCGCCTTCAAAGCCCGCGAATTCTTCGAACTCGCGAACGAAAGCGAACGCGCGGCGCCGAAGGTGAGTTTTTGAAAGGGAACGGTATACCTTACGAAATTACGAAAAGTACGAATGTACGAAACGACCGGCACCGACCCATCAGAAACCAGACGTTCCTTGAGTATTCGTAAATTCGTAAGTTTCGTAATTTCGTAAGGCTGTGTCCCCTATCTACGATCAGATCAGCCAGAACCGCCGACGCACCGTGATTCTTATCACGGTGTTTGTTCTGCTCTTGGGTACGATCGGTTGGGCTTACGGCGAATACTCCGGCTACGGTCTCGGCATGACCTGGGTCGCGGTCACGATCGGCATCCTGGTTTCGCTCGTCTCGTTTTACGGCGGTGACAAGTTGGCGCTCGTCGCGGCCGGCGCCGAGGGACCGCTCGCGAAAGACGACGCGCCCGAGCTCTACCGGATCGTCGAGAACCTCTCGATCGCTTCCGGATTGCAGACGCCGAAGATCTACATCATGCCCGACCGGGCGATCAACGCTTTCGCCACCGGCCGCGACCCGGCCCACGCTTCGATCGCCGTGACGTCCGGAGCCGTCGAACGTCTCGAGAAGACCGAACTCGAAGGCGTGATCGCGCACGAGCTCTCGCACGTCAAGAACTACGACATCCGTTATATGTTGCTCGTCGCCGTGCTCGTCGGCGCGGTCGTGCTACTCGCCGGCTGGATGCGAAACTCGTTCCTCTGGGGCGGCCGACGCCGGAGCGACCGCGAAGAAGGCGGAGGGAACGCCATCCTGCTCGCGATCGCCGTCGCCGTGGCCATCCTGGCGCCGCTCTTCGCGGAGCTCATCAAGCTCGCCGTCTCGCGCGAACGGGAATATTTGGCCGACGCCTCGGCCGCGCTACTCACCCGCTATCCCGAAGGCCTCGCTAAGGCGCTCTCGAAGATCGGTCGCGAAGCCCTGCCGCTCGACCACGCGAACTCCGGCACCGCCCACCTTTACATCTCGAGCCCGTTCGGTGCGAAGCGGATGATGACGGTGTTCTCGACCCATCCGCCGATCGAGGAGCGGATCGCGAGACTGCGATCGATGGCAAGTCTGGACGCATAGCCAGTAGCGAGTAGCCAGTCGCCAGTAGGTCGAATCGACCGGTCGTCAGCCTACTCGCCACTGGCTACTCGCTACTCGCTCGCACCGATATGGACCACAACATCATCGAAAAATTCACGACGCACCTCAAAAGCGTCTTGGTGCGCGCCTATACCCTGGCCCATGATCTCGGCGAAAGCCGGATCGGCACGGACCACCTGCTCTTGTCGCTACTCGCGGAACGCGGCTCGCTCGGTCTCGAACTGCTCGAGAAGGCCAAGATCACCGAGGAGGCGGTGCGCGCGGCCATGTCGGAGCGCGGCGACGAAGCGAAAGCCGCGATCGAACGCGAACTGAAAAGCCAGACCCGTGACCACGATGACCGGAGCGTGCCGACGCTCGCCCCGGAAACCAGACGCGCCATCGAGAAGGCCGTGCTGGCCGCCAACCTGTACGAACACCGCTACGTGGGCACGGAACATCTCCTGCTCGGCCTGATCCAAGCCGACGAGGAATCCTCGATCCGGATCATGACCGCGCTCCGGGTCGATCTCGACGTCTTGCGCGGCCAGCTCGCGGCCATCATGAAGAGCACCAGCCGTTTCCCCGAGGTCACGGGGCCCGGCGACGAACTGCGCGACGGCGAGACGTCGACCGACGGACGCGACCGTTTCCCCTCCCCTGACCGCAAACCCGATGCGAAACCAGGCAAGGACGCGGCGCTCGATTTCTTCACCACCGACCTCACTTCGGTCGAATCGCAGAAACGCATCGACCCGGTCATCGGACGAGAAAAGGAGATCGCGCGGATGATCCAGATATTGTCTCGCCGCAACAAGAACAACCCGATCCTGCTCGGCGATCCCGGCGTCGGCAAGACGGCGATCGTCGAAGGTCTCGCGCGACGGATGGCGGAAGGGGCCGTCCCGCCGATCCTCTCGGGCAAACGAATCCTGGCCTTGGATCTCGCGCTCGTCGTCGCCGGCACCGTCTACCGCGGCGAGTTCGAAGCGCGTTTGAAACAGATCGTGGACGAGGTGAAGTCGAAACCTGACGTCATCCTGTTCATCGACGAGGTGCACAACCTCTCCGGCGCCGGTTCGGCTTCGGGTTCGATGGACGCGGCCAACATCCTGAAGCCGGCGCTCGCCCGCGGCGAGATCCGGGCGATCGGCGCGACCACCGTCCCCGAATACAAGAAATCGATCGAGTCCGATCCGGCGCTCGACCGCCGTTTCCAGCCGATCGCGATCGAGGAACCGAACGCCGCGGAGACCGAGACGATCCTCCGCGGCATCAAGACGCAATACGAGACGTTCCATTCGGTCCGAGTCACGGACGAAGCGATCGCGGCCGCCGTGAATCTCGCCGGTCGTTATCTTCACGGGCGCCACTTCCCCGACAAGGCCATCGACCTGATCGACGAAGCCGCGGCCGCGGCCAGAATCGCCGCCGCCGTGAGCCCCGAAGGCGAGAAGATCCGCGCGCTCGAAGCGGAATTGAAGACCGTCCAGGAAAACAAGGAAAAGGCCGTCCGAGCCGAACTTTTCACCGAAGCCATGACCGAGAAGGACCGCGAATCCGGTCTCGCCGCTCGGATCAAGGTACTCAAGGCCAATTCGGCGTCGATCGGACCCGTGGCCGAGATTTCCGGCCGTGATGTCGCGGCCGTGGTCTCTTCGATGACCGGCGTACCGCTCGGCGCCGTGCTCGCCGAAGGCACGAGCGAACTCGAAGACCTCGAAGCGCGTCTCGAAAAAAAAATCTTGGGGCAAACCGAAGCCATCAAGGCGGTATCGGACCGGATCCGCCGGGCCCGAGCGGGACTGTCGCGCGCCGGCGGGCCGCTCGCGAGTTTCCTGTTCCTCGGACCGTCGGGCGTCGGCAAGACTTCGCTCGCGACCGCGCTGGCCGAAGAAGTCTTCCATGACCCGAAGGCGCTCATCCGTCTCGACATGTCGGAGTTCGGCGAAGCCTTCACGGTGTCGAAGATGCTCGGATCGCCGGCCGGCTACGTCGGTTACCGCGACGCCACGAAACTCACGGATACCGTCCGTCGTCGCCCATACTCCGTCGTCCTCTTCGACGAGGTCGAGAAGGCGCATCCGGACGTCCTGAACGTCCTGCTCCAGATCCTCGAGGACGGCAAGCTCACCGATTCGACCGGCCGCGCCACCCACTTCGACCAGACCATCGTCGTCCTGACCTCGAACGTCGGCTCGGATCGATCGAAGACCGGTACTCTAGGTTTCGCGTCCGGAGACGCGTCCCGTGAGTCCGCCTCCGACATGAGACGCGACGCCAAGCTGGCCTTCCGCCCCGAATTGCTGAATCGTTTGGACAAGACGGTCGTCTTCCGGAAACTCGAGACTCCCGACCTGGCCGCCGTCCTCGCCAAGGAGATCGTGGCGCTGAACCTCTCGCTCAAGCCGCGCGGGTTCGACGTCTCGCTCTCGAAATCGGCGCTCGCGAGTCTCACGGACAAGTGCCTCAAGGCGGACACCGGAGCGCGCGCCGTCCGCCAGATAATCCAAGAGAACGTCGAGAACGAACTCGCCAATCACCTGCTTGCGAAAAGCGTCAAGAAACGCCGGCGGTTCTCGGTAGATGCGCGAAAAGGCGAGTTGACATACAATGTAAGGTAGCGGACATGAAGCGGCCGCCATCGGCCGCTTTCGCTATCTATGGCCGGACCGTCTCTGGGTCAGGGACAAGACGCTCGCGAAGCGCAATACTCCAGATCGCTCCGGAGCGGCCTTTCCGCGTCCCGCGGCCTGCCCGCCTTTCCGGGCGGAGCGACGGACGACGGGTCGTTCGACGAGGAAGAGGAGCAGTCGCGGATGGAACGGGCGCGATTCGCGGCGAGCCAGGCGCAAGCGGTCGGCGCCGGCGTCCTCGGCCTGGCCGCGGCGGCGGCCGGACGACAGACGGAATTCTCGTCGCGCCCCAAGATCAGCAACGAAGAGAAGGAGCTATGGAAAGGGCTGTATCGGATCGTCGACGGCGCGATCAACTCCTTCTTCTTCGCCACCATCTGGACGATGATAATGGCCATCTTCCTGGCGCCGGTCGTCATGGCCTACTACCTGATCAGGCTCGGTCGGGCGAATCTCCTGAACGACGGCAAACCGGTGAAGTTCCCGCTGTTCGGCATCACCTCCGGCTGGCTGATGCCGCTCGAGTTCCCGCTCGGAATCTTGAACGCCATGCTTTGGATATTCCTGTCCATCCTATCGCTTTTGATCACGATTACCGTCGTCCTGATCGCCCTAAGGGCCTACTCGGAACTCTGCGGATCCTTGCCTTTCATCTGCAAGATACCGGTCGGACTGGTAACGAAATAACCGAAACGGATATGAACAATTGGCGCAGGATCGCGCTCATCGCCGGATTCGTGGCTTTCGCGGCCGCCGTCGCTTTCATGATTTATTGGTTCTTTTTCCGGCCGTTCGTGGCGCCGCCCGGAGTGCCGACGGCGAACGTCCCGCCAGTGACCGGACTGCCCACCGCTAACGTCGGAGCGCCCGGACTGCCGGCCGCGAACGTCGGCGTGACCGGTCTCCCCGGCGCGGCCGCGGCGAGTCTCGTCGCGAGCGGCGGCCTCACCCTGTCGCAGACCGTGGTCCCGACCGTGGTGAGCAGTCCGAGGATCTCCGCCGACGGCAAGAACATCTACTACTACGACCGCTCGCTCGGACAGTTCATGAAGCTCGACCCCACGAGCGGCGTCTCGTCCCTGCTCTCGACCAAGACTTTCCCCGGCGTCCAAGACATGACCTGGTCGCCGACCGGAGAGCCGAAAACGATCATGGAGTTCCCGGACGGCAGCAAGATCTTCTTCGACTTCGAAACGCAGGTCCAGGCCACCATCCCCTCGCACTGGCAAGATTTCTCCTGGAACCAGAACGGCAAGGAGATCGTCGCGAAGAGCCTGGGCGTCTCCGAGAACAACCGTTTCCTCATCCTCGCGAGCCCGGACGGCTCTAACGCGCGGCCGATCGCCGAACTCGGGCGGAACGAATCCCAGGTCACGGTGAACTATTCCCCAAGCAACGACATCGTCGCGTTCTGGAAGACCGGCAGTGACCAGACCATGGGCACGAGCGAAGTGATCCCGGTCGGCAAGAACCGCGAGAACATCAAGGGCCTCACCGTGCCCGGACTCGGCTTCAACGGCACCTGGTCGCCGGACGGTTCGAAACTGCTCTTCTCGGCCTCCTCCGCCGACTCCGACTGGAAGCCGACGCTTTGGATCGTGAACGGCCGGAGTCAGGACATCGGCACGGACCGGAAACAGATCGGCCTCCTGACCTGGGCCGACAAATGCGCCTTCGCCTCCGCGACCCTCGCCTACTGCGCCGCGCCGCGCGAACTCGTCACCGGCGCCGGCTTCGCCAGGGAGAGCGCGAACGACACCACGGACGACATCTACAAAGTGGACGTCGGGACCGGACAATACCGTCTCGTGGCCACGCTTTCGGATCCGGCGGCGGTTTCGAAGATCATCCCTTCCGCCGACGGTTCGACCCTCTACTACACCGAACTCAAGACCGGCGCCTTGAAGAAGATAAAACTGCGCTAGATCGGAACGCTATGGGACTCAATCGACGGATCGCGATCGCCGCCCTGTTCGTCCTGCTCGGATTCTTCGTGGTGTTCTACGCCTTCGTGCTGTTCGATCCGGCCAAAAAACGCGCCGATGTCCTCCTCCCGAACAACCCGGCCGGAGCGACCATCGCCTCTCCGACCGTGACTTTCGTCGACCCCAAGCGCGGGGGGCAAGACGCGAAGATCTCGATCGTCGAATTCTCCGATTATGGTTGCGCCTACTGCAATCAGGTCGAAACGACGCTGAACGCCGCGCTCCGCCGTTATCCGGATCTCCAGCTCGTGTGGAAGGATCTGCCGAACCAGACCACCCACAAGGAAGCCCTCCCCGCCGCGCTCGCGGCCCGTTGCGCCGGCCGTCAGGACAAGTTCTGGGAATATCACGACGCGCTCTTCGCGAACCAAGAGTGGCTGAACCAAGACCTCTACCCGAAAATCGCGACCGATCTCGGGCTCAACCTCGCCAAATTCCAGGCGTGCGTGACGAACGGTGACGAGACGCCGATAATCCAGCGGAACGTCGACGAAGCGATAGCGCTCGGCGTCGACGGCACCCCATACTTCTTCATCGGCGAGACGCGCATCTCGGGCCAAATCAAGCCCGCGGAGCTCGTAGCGATCCTCGACCGGCTCGAAGCCACGTTGAACCGAAAATGACGACCGTTTATCAGCCAGTAGCCAGTAGCCAGTCGCGAGTAGGCCGGCATCGTACCGGTCCGCTTTCGGCTACTGGCTACTCGCTACTCGCTACTGGCTCATCCCTCGCCGTAGTGGCCATACTTTTGACACCCGGCGCGGCCTTCGCGCAGACGGAATTCGGAAGCTTTAAATGTTGCATGGTGCTCGTCTCGGGCCACAACGGAGCGAACTCGGCGGAAGACGTGAAGACCTGCATCCCGATGTCCGGCATCAGCGAGTGCGACAAATACAAGAATTCGGCCGGCGTCCAGACGGCCTGGAGCGAGAAGACCTGCATCGATCAACCGGACATCTGTCTCGGCCATCCTCCGGGCGGCTGCTGCAAATTCGGGACGCCCGACACCTTCAACTGTCTCCCTTCGCCGGATGCCGCCGCCTGCGATATCGTCACGAACAACACGAGCTTGTCGTTCACGCCGGAGCGTTGCACGCAAATCCCCGATTGCGCCGGCAAGATAGTGGAATCAGCGACCTACGAACCCGCTAGTCCCGAAAGCGAATCC
>Ga0172379_10002165_pt1 | contig 35892 bp, 40 predicted proteins | sample GrowelOW334metaG_FD_119756 | JGI IMG/M metagenome (GOLD analysis project Ga0172379, IMG submission 119756) | Groundwater microbial communities from an aquifer near a municipal landfill in Southern Ontario, Canada - Groundwater well OW334 metaG | ecosystem: Environmental > Aquatic > Deep... | reverse complement strand
GTTCCATCTGATTACTATGGTGGCTTAATCGACTACTTTTAGCAATAGCTGCTGCCGGCTTTGAGGTTGGTGAGGTCTCATACAGACGCCGACTTAAATTATGGTGATATTTTCCTCTACCAGACCGGGGTTGTCAACTTAGGGAGAGATTTTTTTCAATTCTTCTGGTCCATAAAATCTGACCAGGTTGAGAGTTACCCCGGTTTCGGATAAGCAGAGGCTGACTTCCTCGTTATCTCCCTGAGGAAATTTATCATCTTCCAGGTACTGCTCAGCCAGAAGACTCATGGCGGCTTCTGCAGACCTTTGATTATTAATTTCCCAGGATCGAATTACTTCCCGAACGGCAATTTCCGGTGTTTGGCCCATGCCGATGCGGCTAATTGTTTAAGTAAATCCACATCCTGTTTGCGGGGGCCGGAATGATTTTCACCCGGGGTTTCCAAAATAAAAGGAATTTGTTTTACCCGGGGATCGTTGAGAATCTTGGCCATATTTTTGATACCAATCTTTCCAGAACCGATATTATCATGTCTGTCCACATGTGAGTTGAAGTCGGTTTGGGAATCGTTGAAATGAATTACGGACAAATAAGGCAGACCAATAATCCGGTCGAATGCATCCAGAACTTCTTCCGGACGGTAACCGGCGGCAAAAGCATGTTGAGTATCCAGACAGACGGCAATTTTGGATTTGTCTTTAATGCCGGTGATGATCTGAGCCAATTCTTCAAATGTCTGGCCGACGGTATTCGCCTGTCCGGCCGCATTTTCCAGAATCAGTTTGGTACCGGCAGGTGAAGCGGCAATGACTTGATTAACAGAGTCGATTATCTGATTGACGGTTGCGGAAAAACCGCGGCCTTTATGGCTGCCGATATGAAAAATAGTGCCGACGGCATTGATGCGGCCGGCCAGCTGCTGATAAAAAATCAGTGAATTACAGCTGGCGACGAGGTAATCCGGATTTTCGGTAGCCAAATTGACCAGATAAACGCCATGAAAAAAATGCGGGCCGAGGCGGAATTCGGATTTCTTTTTCAGATACAGGTCGATTTCCGTTTTGGGGAAAAGCTGGGTTTGCAATGACCGCGGAGACGAGGCAAAAGTCATGAAAGTGTTGGCGCCGAGAGCAGCTGCCCGATCAATACACTTAGCAAAGCTACCGGCGATGGAAACATGGGCTCCGAGATACATCAGTGTTTGTCTTTGTATTTCTTGTCTACTTCTGATTTGACCCAGGCGTAGTGGATTTTGATCCCGTCGGCTAATTTAAATTTGGGTTGCCAGCCGGTTGAATAGATCCGGTCTAAACTGAAATTGCGGCCGTGAACCCCGACCGGACCGCTGACATATTTGATATGCAGATTTTTACCGGAAGCGGCAATGACGGTTTGGGCCAGTTCCTCAACCGTTACACGTTGATTACTACCGATGGTTGTAGGCCGGTCTATGTCTGAACTGACCAGGTGCCTGATGCCATCAACTAAATCGTCGATATAGGTGAAGACCCGAACTGCTTTGCCGTCTCCCCAAACTTCAAGTTCTCCCCCATCTTGGGCTAAGGCGGCTTTTCTGCAGAGGGCATCGGCGGCTTTTTCGCGACCGCCTTCCCAGTTTGACTCCGGGCCGTAAGTGGTATGGAATCTGGCGATGCGGATCGGGAAGCCGAATTTACGGCCGAAGGCGGTTAGCATTCTTTCGGTATAGAGCTTTTCCCAACCATATTCGTTTTCGGGATAAGCTGGGTAGACCTGGTCTTCGGTGATGACGGACTGACCAGGGTCCATGTCCTTAAAAACACAGACTGAGGAAGAGAAGAAATACTTAGGTTTTTTAACAAGTTTGGCCGCTTCGGAAATCATGTAGACGTCAATAAGCATGTTATTTTCCATCATGTCGCATTCGCCGGCGATCATATATCCGGCACCGCCCCGATCGCAGGCCAGCTGATAGATTTCATCAAATCCGCCATCGACGTTATTCAGAGCTTTTGTACAATTATCTCTGATTCTTAGATCCAGAAGCTGAAAATCATCGGCAGCTGATTTGCGGTATTCCGGTTTTTTTATATCCACTCCCCTGACCCAATAACCTTCCTGTTTGAGCCGTCGGATTAAATGTCCGCCGATGAAACCGCCTGCTCCGCAGACCAATGCCTTTTTCATAGTGGACCCGACAGGATTTGAACCTGTGACCTCTTCAATGTCAATGAAGCGCTCTAGCCAACTGAGCTACGAGTCCGTTAGAGGTGAAGCTATTTTACTACAAACCATGAAAGGATGGCTGGGAATGCAATATGACTCACCTCTATTTACTGCTTAGGGTAAGACCGGGGCAACACATCTTTGAGCCTGAGGTCTTTGGTCATCGATTTCACCTTGGATGTTGGTAAGCACAAAACCGGGTTTGACAGCCGGTTGAGCGGGCTGTTCGGCGGTTGCAACTGCTTCTTTGACGACCGGGGCTGCGGGACCGTTTGACTGTTTATATCCTTCTTTCATTTTGTTCACCTCCTTTCCGGGTTAGTCAAAAACAATAAAAAAACCTCCTTTTGGGAGGTTTGCTCTTGTTTTTGGTAATTAGGACTAATTTATGCTTTTACCTCCCAATAAAGTCCTCTCCCCATAATGAGGATCAGGACGGAAATAATCAGGAGGCTGGATAAATTCATCGGTAGGTTGATAGGCTGATTATAAACAATAGATTAATTAAAGGGAATCTCAGCCGGTGCTGGTAACCATGTACCGTTCGGAAGACAGCATGTATTTTGAACCACTCTTTCCCACCTGGGACCAGTAGAATCCGCGTTTTGAAGCCCGGGCGTTACTGGCAGCCAGCCAATTCCGGGATGACTCCACGCGGGTTCTTAAGGCTTTAATGATTGAGCGCAGATGGGTGTAGAAATTCTGATGGTAGATGCCGGGGTTAGACGGAGTCTGCATGGTGGCAATCTGAATTTCCTGAGCCAGATCGCCCATGGATTTGGCCAATTTGGAAATTTCTTCCCTAATAGCCTGGACTTGTTTTTTAGCGGCGGATTCTTCCTGCAGCAGCCGATCGTGTTCGGCCCGGCGGATTTCGGCCAAACGGGAAGAAAAATCATACTCAGCCCGGTGATAAGCACTTTGTTCTGCCTGGTTGAGGTCAGTCAGAGTGAAGGATTCGTTGGGTTGGAGAGTACCGGAAGGAGAAATACCGAATGATTCCGGAACGTCCTGAGTGAGGGCAGCTTTGGCCTGCGAAGTTACCTCCTGGGTAGCAGATCGGCCCAGATCCCTCAAGGCCTCAAGGAAGTTCTCCGGCGATTGAGTTTTGAGCCGGTTTGGCTTGCCATTATTACTATAGGTTTTACTCATGGCCTGTATTATAATCCGGGATGCCCGGATGTGCAATTATTTTGACGGCTGGATGAGCGATTGGATGAATTCGATAGTTTTATTTCTATCGGTTAACTTTTCATCGGTCTGAATTTGTGCCAGGGCGAATTCAATTTCCAGGTCTAAACGGGCACTCTGAGCAGACTGAGCCTTGAGATCTTCAGCAGTGATTTTTTTAGTCTGAAGGTATTTTTCCATACTCATGCCGATTTTGGACAAATTTTCTACCAGTGAGGATAAACGGTGATTGGTTTCTTCTTCGACCAGAAGATCCGGAATACTGACTTTGGTTTTATCTTTCAGGTACTCAATAGCGGCGGAGAGCTTTGACTGGTCCGGTTTGACGGTAATATTCGGCAGATCGTGTTTGTAGTCGGGAAGATTTACAGCCGGAGCTTCGCAAGTAATGGCCGAGAATTCCCAATCTTCGCCTTCTTTGCCTTTATCGATATGAATTTGGGGGTAAAGGATGGGTTTGAGCTTAAGGGTTTCAACTAATTTTGAGTAAGCAACGGGAAGCAGATCGCCTAAAGCTTGGGAGATAAGTTCTGAACGATCAAGTTTAGGTTCAACCATTTCCCGGGGGGCCTTACCTTTGCGGAAACCGGGAATCTCGGCAGCAGCTACGGCCTGGTTTAATTTGGTTTCGTAAGCGGTACTTATTTCTGACCAGGGAATGGTGATTTTGATTTCAATATTTCCATTGTCCTTACGTTGTAAGGTGTTGGTAGTGTCAGCAGATTTGGCAGACATATAGTTTGGTGGTTATTTAGTCAGAACAGTAGTAGATAGTATAACGTCTCCAGCAGCTAATTTGTTGATCACATCCATGCCGGAAGTTATCCGACCCAGATAGGTGTATTCTCCGTCCAAAAACAAGGAGTCCTTTTTAACAATAAAAAATTGCGAATCGTTTGAGGATTCTTTGGGGTAAGGTCTGCGAGCAGCACCAACACTGCCGGTTAAGAAACTTTCGGTAGAGCTTTCCGTCGGGAGGGTGTTTTTACCACCTAAACCATTGCCTTCCGGATCACAACCCTGAACCACCCAATCCTCTACCCGATGGAAGGTGGTGTTGTCACAGTAATCAACGGCCCATTTGTTAAGAAAATTAACAGTGCTTTCCGGGGCTAAATCAGGACGGAGCTCGATAATGAATTTGCCTTTGGAAGTTGAGAATTCAACTTGCGGGTGACCAGAAATTGGTTCAGGAGAAATTTCGGCGATGTCTATAGGCTGAGTTTCGGTGATTTTTCCGTCGGGAAGATTATTCTTCCGATCTCTCTGAAGGACGACTATAAAAGCGATAGAAAGAACGACTATAGTGATGATAAGCCGCTGACTGATTTTCATTTAATGCGGATATTACTATACTTGTTTTGTGTGAGCAAGGCCGATGAGACCCGAAGAGATGGTTATGTCGGTTAAGTGCGGAGTAACTTCCCAAGATTCAGGTGATTCAGATTTGTGATAGATCGGAAAGTCTTTAAAGGTATCGGTACCACAGTGCGGACAGATGTCCCGAGGGGGAAAAATCTTTTCCCCGGGGCAGTTCGGATTAGGGCAGTTTTCCCCCATTAATCGGTAACGAGCTGCTTGGCCGCGCCAAAGTCTGGGTACTTCCATGCTAAGTTTGACGATGAAAATAAAGAAAACCCATGTTTTGATAGAGATTGAGATATTGACATTCGGGTTTATTTCGGATAGAAATGAACTAAGAAATATGGACGGGGAAATACTAAATGAAACAATTGGAGTAGAAGCCGGTTTTTGGGGAAAAAAGATGGTGCCGCTGCGATTTGTGTGGAACGGAAAAAGATATGAGATTAAACGAGTAACCATGAATTTTGAAAGAAGCGACGGTGAAAAAAAATACAGATGTTTTGCAGTTGATACCGGCGGAATGATTGCGGAATTACGGCTGGATAAGGAGGAATTAGTATGGAAATTGGGATTTGCCGAAGCAGTCTGAAGACGATTTTGCATTTGGATATGAATTCATACTTTGCGACAGCAGAGCAGCAGGCTAATCCATGTTTGCGGGGCAGACCAGTGGGAATAATTAAAGCACCTGGCCGCGGGTGTGTGATTGCCAGTTCGATTGAGGCAAAAAAATTCGGAGTAAAAACCGGAGCGACAGCATGGAGAGCAAAAGAGTTGTGCCCGGAAATTATATTGGTGCCAGCAGATATGGATAAATATTTTAGTTTGACGAAAAAAATGATTACGATTGTGGAAAATTATTCTCCTACAGTGGAGGTGTTTTCGATAGATGAAGTTTTTGCGGATGTGACAGAAACTCAAAATTTGTTTTCCGGTGGGGTGGTAGAAATGGTTTACCGGATAAAGGAGGATATTTTTCTGGATTTGGGAGAGTGGATTAAATGTAGTGCTGGGGTGTCTTTTAGCAAATTGATAGCTAAATTAGCATCAGAAATGAACAAACCTAACGGATTGACCTTTCTGAATACAGATAATTATTTGCAGGAAACAGCAGACATAGGTGTGGAAAAAGTGTGCGGAATAGGTTCGTCACGAATGAAATATCTGCATGATCGGGGGTTGTTTACCCTGGGAATGGCCAGAAAAGTGGATTTGCCTTTGGAAATTCACGATCTGGTTTGGCTTTTGGAGGATGAAAATTTGGTAACCAAAGATGATTTATTTCCGGCTAAAAGTGTGTCCAGGACGTATACAACTTTTGAAGATTTAAGATCTGAAAAAGAAGTGGAGGTGTTAATTAGGAATTTGTCCGAAGAAGTTGCGGAGAAACTAAGAGAAATGGGGATGGCAGGGAGGACGTTAGGTTTGTTTGTCAGATCTGAGATTGGATCTAAATCAGTACGTAAAACTTTGAAGGACCCGACCAACGACGGAATGGTTATATTCGAAATGTTATGGAGGGAGTATTTGACTAATTCTCTACTTCCGGTCAGATTTGCCGGAGTAAGTGTGAGTAATTTGGTTTGGGAGGGGCAAATGTTTATTTTGGAAGAAGTCAGGAAAAGAAATATGGTTTTGAAATCTGTGGATAAAGTAAATGACAAGTGGGGGCAATTTACTATTTATCCGGCGATATTCTTGGAAAATGAGCTAATTCGTCCTGAAGTGACGGGGTTTTTGGGAGATAAGTGGTATAGATTTGGTGGGCGGAAGAGGACTTGAACCTCCATTCCGTTTCCGGAACATGCTCCTAAAGCATGCGCGTCTGCCATTTCGCCATCCGCCCGTTTAAGTAGGTTGATTATACGATTAGTAGTCTGTAATTGACCACAAAAAAGCCCCGGCTCCTGCCCAGTGCCGAGGCTTTTTAAAAAATTTCACAGTAAAGCGGTTAGGCTAAGCCATGAAACCTAGGTGTATATTACTATGGGTTTTTATTTTTGTCAAGATTGGCTCTTGGTTTTCGGGCTAAAATGAAAATACTTGGTCCAAAGTATAAGCCGGATAAGGGTGATTGTACCTTCTTTTCCAGGTTGACCAGGAGATCTATGGGAAGAATTTTCTTCAATGTCGGAGAACGGAAGTTTGACACCGAAAGGGTCTTGTCGATTTCAAATCCGGCTCGTTTCAAAAGCTTTTGGATGGTAATCGGGTGATGATTTACAAATTCGATAGTCCTCTTTTTTATGTTTGACGGGCTACGCTTTTCAATGGGAATTGGCAGAATCGGTTTTCCAGTAAGCAAACTAAGTATCTGAGCCTTGAAGTGTTTGGAATTTGCAAATTCGAGGATCAATATACCATCTGGTTTGAGAATTCTGAAGAATTCGTTAAATGCGGGTAATGGATCTGGGAGATGATGCATGACTCTGATGACGGTGATAAGGGAAACAGATTTATCTCGCAGTCGGGTTTTTTCAGCGGTTCCAGGCAGGACGGAAATAGTTTTAATACCGGTAAAAGATTTTTTGGCTATTTGGCGTTGTTTAGCGGATGGTTCGATTAAAAGAACTTTTTTGGAGAAATTAAGAATGGTGGGAATTAGCCTGCCGAATCCACCACCAATATCTGCTGCTTGTGGGAAAATCTGCTTTTTAAGTAATGAATTAATGGCTTCGATTTCGCTAAGATTTTCGTAATCACGGCTTTGCCAGTAATTGACATAAGAGAAATTAGGATCGTCGTAATGAGCTGCCATCTTTACTCCAAATCAGTCATGAATTGGTTAACTCCTTTGGCCCAGGGACCGCCAATTTCCAGAGATGGTGGAGTGTATTTAGCCATGATTTTTTCTGGTGTGTTTAGACCAATATCAATGTACTGTTTTTTTAATGTTTTGGCTACTATTTCTAAAGCCTGAGGATAATTATCAAATCTGGTGACTTTATCTCCATAGATACCAAATCCCCAGCAGTTGTATGAATCTTCCGGAATTTTTTTGCACAGGTTTGATTCCTGTCTGGCGATGGCGACTAAAAGTCGGTAATCTAAAGTATATTTGTCCGAAATGGCGACGATATCTTTAGCAAAAGGTAACAAGGGGGAGGAATATTCCTTAAGATAATCTTTGATAATGTGAATACGGGCGTCAGTAGTACCAAAAGTGCCTATGAATTGAGGTAGTTGTAGAGGGTCGTTTGTGGATGCTGCCGCTCCGAGAACCCTGAACTCGGGGTTTGAAATTGAGGAAACAGTAAGTTGGTTTAGAAGATGAAAGCTGAAGACGATGACAAAACAGGAAAGAGTTCCTAAGAGAGCGATTTTTAACGGAGTCTTCATAAAATTGATTTAAACGTTCGTCTTATGAGCGGGAGACGGGATTCGCACCCGCGACCTTCTCCTTGGCAAGGAGACATTCTACTGCTGAACTACTCCCGCAATGTAAAAGTCGGAAAAGCAAAATTGCAAACTCCTCTTTTCCGATGGCGACTAACATTATAAATTTTTAAGATTATTTTGTCGATGTGCGGGAAAAAGGAAACCTATTCGGAGGTGTTCAGGGTGATGAATATGAGTGTTGCTAAGAATTTTGTACGGTTCGGACTTGTCAAAATATCAACTTTGAAAATTGGGAGGCAAGATTTTGTTTGTGCCGAGAATTGGAGTCGAACCAATATCTGACGCTCTTCAGGCGCCCGCCGTGACCACCTTGGCTATCTCGGCAAAAAGTTTACTTATTTTAACAAATTGTGGACGATGAGGGACTTGAACCCCCGGCCTCCTCAGTGTAAATGAGGCGCTCTAGCCAGCTGAGCTAATCGTCCAAAGTTTTGTGGGCGGAAGAGGATTTGAACCTCCACGACCGGTTAAGGTCACTAGCTCCTGAAGCTAGCGCGTCTGCCGTTTCGCCATCCGCCCGCATATAGAAATTAATGTACTTAAAGTTGTGGGCGAGAGAGGACTTGAACCTCCACGGCCTTGCGACCACAGCCTCCTCAAGGCTGCGTGTATACCAGTTTCACCACTCGCCCGATTTTAATGAGCCTTATTATTTTAACAAATGTGATGGTAAAATTGTCGTGGTGTAGCCGGGGTGGCGGAATGGTAGACGCCCAGGACTTAAAATCCTGTGTTCAGTAAATGGACGTGCGGGTTCGAGTCCCGCCTCCGGCACAAGGTGTATAATGCGTGCTGTATAGACTTTTAAATATATGAAGGATAGGTGGTGTAGTCATTTCGAGGCAGGAAACTGTGAGGCTTTAGTTTTGCAGAGTAGAATACCGTCTCTTGCTGAGCAATTAGTAACTTATGGTCAACCCAAACGAAAAGAGGTTATTTTGACAGACAGAAATGAAATTCTCAATTTTTGGAACATGTATGGCTATACTAAAGAAATAAGTTCTGGAGTAGTTCCCGACTCGATAACGGTATCAATACTTGAAAGTGAAAACACAGAATTTTTGAGATGCACTGCGAGTAACTGTAGAAGTAAACAAAGAGGATGTAGTCATTTTGAATAATTTTTTACAGATAAGTAACTGCAAAGCTGAATCAGCTGTCCCACTAGGATACAAACTTCGTTTGAGTTGGAATTAAAATATGAGAGTAGGTTCGAGATTATTCCCGCTCTCTGCACAGTAGATTCAAATAAACGAATAATTTATCAAAGTTGTTAAGGTCTGAAGCTAAAAAAGTTCGAGTCCTGCACTGATTCCAAGTTGACCTATAGTCCTATAGGATATATAATTTTTAGTATGTTAAGGGAATTTTTTGCAGAAAAGTTTGGACATTATCCTATTCAAGTGGATTTAGTTGCAGTTTGCAATAATCCCGATTCCAGGCGAAGTGTGGTTGGATATACTTATTTACGCAACCAAGCAGGAAGAATAAGTGAAGATAGTTTAAAAAGCGCTATTGAAAACGCACGAGAATCTTTAAAATATTGTCCAAAGGATTGTTCAATTACCCAGTGTCAACTTAGAAATATGGCAGCATCAACTCCAAGAGAATTGGCTAATGAGTTGTATGATAGCCGGCCTCAGATTGAGGATTAGTTTTTAAGTTAATGTGATTTGTTAAAAATTCAAGTTGTCCGGCTAGAAGTCGTGCCTCGTTTGAGGTATCATTGAACAGTCGAGAAAAGTTCGAGCGTAGTACCGTACTCGGCACATTGACTGCTGTGAAAGTAAAACAGATAAGGATTTTAAGAGAAAGATTTTGGTGTGACGATTTTTTATAAAGTTTTTACAGGGAGAAGCTGGGTATATTTGCGGGTTTTTTCAATCTTGGTCATTTGGGTATAACGTGGAGATGGACTGGGAAGTGTAATGAGTGTGATCTGTGGGTGCTTTTGGATAAATTTTTTAAATAAACGACGGAATTTAGTTTCAACAAAATGACTGGTGAAATATATCTGAAAAATAGGGTTGGTGTTGAGAATTCGATTAATGTTTTTAACGGCGTAAACTATGTTGGTTAGGTTTGCGTCTGAACTTTTTCCTTTTTTTCTTTCACATTGATAAATAATATCGGTTATGGCGATAGATAAATTGGTAAATAAAGTCTGCATTTGCCGTCTAGTTTTAAGCGGAGTGTGGTAGACATTTTCTAATATTGACCAAAATTGATTCCGGTGGTTGTTGGCATAGAACCAGATGCGTAAATGGTTGGTCGGGTCGAATGCTTCTTTAGCTGGGAAACTGCCCAGGATTAAATATCTTGCCTTATGGGGAACAAAAGCAGTATAGGGGTGGGTTTGTAACATAAACAGATTATAGTGGTTGAGATAGCTTGAGATAGGCTATAATTTGTTAGCTGCGGGGATTAGTTCAGATGGCTAGAACGCACGGTTTGGGACCGTGAGGTCCGCGGTTCGAGTCCGCGATCCCCGACTCATCTATTTTGGTTTTGAATGTTATAGTGTTAAATTAAGAGGTATGGCTAAACCCTCGGCTTTGGGTTTGAAAATTTCGGGGACGGTGTTGGTGTCTTTAGTTTTTGCAGCGGCAATTTTACCGGTGATGTTGGCAGGAGTGTTGAATCCACAAGGTTTAAGTCTTATAACCCGAGCAGATGAGGCGGATGAAATACGAATTTGGTTTGAACCAGCTGAGGTCGTAACAAAACCAGGAGTTAAATTTAAACTTGATGTAATGGCGGACTTTGAAAGCGAGACACAGATAATTCCTGCAATTTCAGCGATAATTCAACACGGTTCCGATTTGAGTATTAATTTGGAGAAAGTTGTTTACGATACTCCATTTAGAGGAGTAACAAAAATCGGGACGATTGAGGTAAAGGCTGAAAGTGAAGGGAAATTTGAACTAGGAATAGATCCGAATTCAGTAGCAGTGTCTCTACCTGATATCGGAGTAGTGTCGGCAAAGACATTAATTACTAGTAAAAGGTAATTTGTGAACTTTAGACCTGCCCTGACATTAATCGAGTTAGTAATTGTAATCGGTTTGATTTCGGTTTTGGCAGTCCCTTCTATAATCGGTTTTACTAACTTCCGGGGAAGGTATGCACTGAAAGCTTCAGGGGAAAATTTGGCGAATACGCTGCGGACTACTCGGGTTTATGCCCGGGAGGAAAGACATGAAGTGGCCTGGGGGCTTAGATATACGGATGAATCTTCTTACGCAATGATATCCGGATCTCCCGAATCTTTTGTAGTGGTCAGAACCTATGATTTGGAAAAGCCAGTGATCTTTGTCGACAGCTTTTCAGATATCTGGTTTGGGCAATCAAACGGAGAGACAGATAGAAATTACAGAATTGATTTAGCTGCCCCAAACGGAGCTGAGGCCAGGGTAGAAATAAGTAAGGAGGGAGTTGTCAGGTATGAAGAGGAATAAGATAAGTTGGAAAAAAGGCGGGGAAAAATCGCATCGAGCATTTACTTTGATAGAAGTGCTGGTGGCTATGGCAGTGATGTTAATTGTGGTTGCGACTATTCTGCCGACGGTAAGTTGGTTGATTTCCCGATCGGCCTATCTAAAGTATGATGCTCAGGCCGGGGTACTTCTTCAGGAAGGTATGGAAGTGGCATACAATCTGGCAGCGGCTGATTGGGATAATTTCACGACCAGTTTTCCGGACGGGGTTTATCATCCGGCGGTAGATGTGACTACGGAACCCAATATGTGGACATTGGTTTTTGGGCCGGAGTCAGGGTTGGAAGCCAGGTTTGAACGGCAAGTAAGTGTTTCACCTGTTTGTCGGGACGGCGCTACCGGAGGTATTGTTGCAGGTGAATGCGGAAGCGGAAGTGTCTGGGATAGTGCGAGTAAGTTGCTGACGGTTTCGATTAAATGGCAGGAAAATCAAAGTGATAAAGAAATTAATTCAACGTTATTAGTGACCGATTTTTCCAGATGAAAAATATTCCTGTCCGGGAAAGATTTACCAGTAACGGATTTACTCTGATAGAACTTTTAGTGGCAATATCCCTGTCGAGTATGGTGTTTATTCTGGTGGGTAGTTTTATGGCCTTTCTGATTAATCGGAATAGCAGAAGTGAAACGACGGAGTTATTTGAACAGGCAAAAAATGATTTGGTTCAGGAAATGAGTAACTCGATCAAGTGGGCAAAAAATTTGTCGATTTCAGGAAACCATGTTGTGGCTGATGGAGTGAACTATACTCTGGCTGACGGCAGGATCATAAAAAACGGTCAGCCGATCGTGCCCGATGGGGTGACAATAAACAGTTTTGAGGTGACTGATTACAGCGTTACCTCTGATTTGTACAGTTTACAGATAAGGATAGAAATGCAGAGTACACAGCATCCCCTATCAAAGGACGAATTAAAACTGGTTGTGTCGCAGCGGCTGACGGAGGTACAAAGTGAATAAACGCGGAGTGGTCACTTTATTGATGGTATTTGTTGTGTCGGTACTGGCGGTATTTATAACTTCGGTGTGGCAAATCAGATATTTATATTCACTTAATAGAGGAAAAACTCTGTCTGAGGCTTTGACTTTGGGATACCATGCGGAATTCAGATTGTATGACGTAATAGCCAGGTTTTTGGGCGGATATTCCACTGCTTTTGTGTTTCCATTTAATACCACTGAGACCTTAAGTGACGGGAGTGTGTTGACAATGCAGGGTGATGAAGTCGGGAGCGAACAAGTTTTGATAATTACTTCAAAAAAACAGTTTGCTTCGACAAAGATGCAGATGCGTAGGGTGGTGTCCGAAGCGGCAACCGGGGTATCAAAACCGACGGAAATAATGTTAAGCCTGGATTGTACCAGTAGTATGGGAGATCATGCTTGTGACGGGTGTTCGAGTACCCGAATGGATGAGCAAAAAAAGGCGGTAAATAATTTCCTGGATTTAGTGAGGACGAGTCCTGCGGCGGATGAGATAAAAGTCGGGATTTCGGTATTTGCCATGAACGGCGAATGGCTATATACGTCTTACAGCAGTGACGGAACTCCTACCGGAACACCTATTACTCCGGACAGTGAGTTGACCGTGGATCAAATTAAACAGGCGGTGACAACTAACTTCGGTCATACCGGTGAAGGTGGTAGTTTGGCCTGCAGAAAAGTAAACAGGTTTACAAGTGTCGGGACGGGATTGGCATTTATGCATGATTATTTTAAAACCGTTACTGAGGATAAGAATATGATTGAAGTACTGATAACTGACGGGGAACCGAATGAGAGAATTCCGTATACCGGATGCCCACAGAATAATTTTTGTCCGGGTGATGAAGTATATTGTTGTCCAGGCGGAAGCATGTGCTACATAACTCAGCCGTGGACTGCAGACGGAAGCGGGTGGACTTGCCCTTACGGAGCCGGGTCGTGGGAGTCGGGTCCATGTTTGCCGCATGCGCGGGATTTTTTGCGATGTGCTTTGGCGACTACCGAGAGTCCCTGGACATCCGAAGTAAATTCAGCTGTTTATCCGGGAGTTAGAGATCCGGAGGTGGATGCGTATATGGTGACGGTTTTAGATACGCCGCCTGAAAATGTGACTTCGATTCTGGAGACGTTTGCTACCAGGTATTACAATTCTGCCTCTGCCTCGGATTTGTCAGCAATCCTGTCAGATATTTTCGGAGAGATACTTACCAGTACTACACACTATAGTTTTAGTAAAGTGACGCCTACGCCGGTGCATTAAGCTGACAAAAAGGTTGAGGTACAGAGTGGGAAATGTTATTCTAAACTAATGGTTGATAAGAATCTGATTGATTATATTTCCAAGAGTTTGTCGAGTGGAATAACTGAGGAAGAGATAAAGAAAACACTTTCAGGGGTGGGGTGGAAGCAGGAGGATGTGATTGCGGCTTTTGCGGAGGTTGATAAAGAGAAAAGTACTCTGCCCCAGCCGGAATTGAATCCGGAGCAAGAAGCAGAATTAAAACAGGAGATTAAACCTGAGCAAAAGCCGGAAATTCATGCGGTTACAATTCCAGCAGAAGTGAAGCAAGGTGGTTTTGGTGACGGGAGTATGACCAGTCTCTATGATTTAGCGATGCCTAAAATCGACTCGGTTAATATACCCAAGGAAAAAACCCAGACTGATCAGCCAGCGGCCGCAGTAATGCCCATGAAGGAACCAGCTGCTTTGAAAGTTGAGAATCGGGTAGCGGAAACTACAGAAAAAAAACCAACTGCGAAATCGTCATCAAAGACGCTGCTGATTGTAATCGGAGTATTTGTAGTAATGAGTTTAATCGGGATGCTGATCTGGTGGCTATTCGGTCGAGAGAAGCCGGTGGCTCAGAGTCAGTCTCAGCAGATGAGTCAGACGGCGGAGATTCCGACAGAAGCGGCTTCAAAGATGGCGAATACCGCCTTGGTATTAAGTGATACAGAGTTTGTCAGTCAGAAAGGGTTCTCAATTACTCCTCCAAAAGACTGGGTGGCTGATGAAACCGGAACATTCGGAACATTGGCAACATTTACTAATCCGAAATCCGATGAGGATGCTGGGAATAAATTTGCGGCAAACATAAATATTGTGACTGAGGCGGCACAGAACACTGACCTGAAAGCATATTTGGAATCAAGCAAAGAATTACTAAGTAAAACATTTTCAGTTTACACAAAGATTTCCGAAAATGAAGTGACTGTGGGTGGCCATCAGGGGGTGCTGATTGAGGCTAAGTATGATCTGGGAGCTTATTCCCTGCATAATGTGCAGCTGATAACAAAAATCGGTGAGGCATTTTATGTAGTGACCGGGACATGTATGGAAAGTAACTGGAATGAGTATAAGGATGTAATGGAAAAGTCACTGATGACTTTTAAGTAACTGGTGTTGGCGGAAAAATTCGATATAATTATGGGGTGTTCGCGGGTATAGTACAGCGGTAGTACATCAGTTTTCCAAACTGAATACAGGGGTCCGACTCCCCTTACCCGCTCCAGGCACTAAAAGTTTTGCACTTCTTAAGATTTATCTCTGAAATATTTTTTAAGTCCGGTCCTGACCCGTTTTTGGTATCAAATGTAGTTTCAATTGTTATAATTGTTCTGAAGTATTTTAAGAAACATATCATCTAATTTACCGAGATGTATGGAATATCAAATTGTTACAAATAAGATTATTAATCTTTTAGAAGGGAATAATTTGTGGTTTGAACTGTTTGAACATACACCGGTGATTACCAGTGAAGAAGCGGCAAAAATCAGAAATGGATATTCCCAGCATCAGGGAACTAAGGCCATGATCGTGCGGATAAAATTAAACAGAAACAAAAAGAAATTTGTCATGCTGGTAGTTCCCGGAGATTTGAAATTTGATAATAAGAAAATAAAGAAAGAATTTTTGGCAAAGGATGTGTGTCTGGCAAGCGAAGAAGAAGTTTCGGAAGTTACCGGCGGGGTGCAGATCGGCGGGGTTCCTCCATTGGGTAATTTATTCGGATTGGAAGTATTGGTGGATCCGACAGTTCTTTTAAACGAGAAGATAATTTTCAGCGCCGGGGACCGCAGAATATCGATCGCGATGAAGTCAGAGGACTATAAAAATTTGGTAAAACCACAGATAGCTGTGATAGTGTGATTTAACGGTCGAAGAAAGCAGTTGTGACTATGGGGAAGGAGTTTCGAGAATTTTGACAGTGAGAATCTTGACCGGAGAAATCGGTTTGGACATTTCGCCCATTGCAGAGGCGGTAACGGAGGCAGTGGCAATTTTGTCTAAAGTATCAAATCCGTCAATTAGTTTGCCGAAGATGACGTAATTTTTTGGCAGCGGGTAGTCGGCATGCATGATGAAAAATTGGCTGCCGTTAGTGTTCGGGCCGGAATTGGCCATGGCGATAGTGCCCCGGGTATATTCCCCGACAAACGGTTCGTCATCAAATTTATATCCGGGATTACCCGCTCCGGTGCCGGTAGGATCACCACCCTGAATCATGAAGCCTTTAATTACCCGGTGAAAAATGGTGTTGTTGTAAAAACCTTTGTTGGCAAGCTTGATAAAATTTTCTGCAGTGATGGGGGTTTGGGCGGTATTTAAACTGACGGTCATTTTTCCGGCGGTGGTATTCATTTCGGCCTGATAAATTATACCGGCTTTGAATTGTCCGGGTGGAGACGAGAGAGTTGAGGATGTAGGTACTGGCATGGTTGTAGTAACAATCTGATTAGTCTTAGTTTTCCCGGAATTTTCCAGTTGAAAAGACGAGGAAATTAAAACAACACCGATTATAACAGTTAGAGCAGCAACAACCGCAAGTAAAATCCGGAGGGTTTTAGGCATTCGGTTAGTATACAGCAGAGTTGACGGTCTGTTGCAGTGCGGTTACGTCGGTGGCGTATTGGTCAGAAGTGAAATAGTTATTAATATCGTCGGGAAAAATCTGTTTCATACTGGATGAAAATTTTGATCCGGATTCGGGAACGGTGTGGCTTTGGATGGAGAAGCTGCTGTCGGTCCAGGTGAGATTTAAGGCAACAGGAATAACTATTCCGGTTCCGGGAACTTTTTGTCCGGATTTTTCATAGTATTCCTGGCAGAGAGAAAGCAGATAAAGCCGTTGCGGCTGGGGCTCGTTAAGAGCGAGGATTTTGTAGGCGCAGACAGCAGTACCCTCATGGCTTTTGACCGCAACATTGGTTTGTAAGTATTGAGTGATTACCTGATTGTCGGTGAAAGAAATTTTGGGTTCCGGAGTAGGAGAAACGGCAACAGTCGGAGCGGGAGTTGAACCGGAATCGGAATTAGAGCCGGAATCAGGTTTGATGTTTGCCAATGAGGCTTTCAGAACCTGCAGTCTGGGAGATAAATACGGCCAGGATCGGTATACGGAGTATCCGCCGAGTCCGAGCAGAAGCAGAAGAAGAATGACAACAAATGACTTACCCATGAGATTTTGGTTAGATTTTAGCACGCAGGGCGGTAAAAACCGCTTTGCGGACAGAAATCTGATGTTTATAATAGAGTCTTAAATATGAAAAAACAGGCAAAGTTAATAGCAGGGATACTTTTGACGATTTTAATCATGGGTTTGGGGTGGTGGAAACGGGAATCGCTTCAGGCTTTTGTTTTGGGCGTGTTTAAACCGGATATGCAGATTTACGTCAGCGACAGCGGAAAGTTTTCGGCGAAGTTGCCCGGGGGTTGGGAGTTAGAAACGTCTACGCCGGAGGGGATGTTTGTGACCCGGGTGGTAGCTTCCCCGAAAACCGGCGGATATCAGGCGGGCAATATCGGGCAGATGTCAATTACCATCACGGCTACTTCCAGCGCGGATCAGCCGCTGTCTACCCCAACAGAATTTGAAATCTGGCAGAATAAACCTGATCAGGAGGTAAAAGGGACAGGTTTATTTAAGGTAAAGAATGAGGAAGTGGCCGGAAGTAAAGCAGTCAGGCTGGCTGAAGCCGATATGGTTGAAGAAAGTGTCGACCAGTCATTTTGGAGTGTGACAACCTGGTTCAGGAAGGAAGATAAGAATTATTACATTAACATGATGGGAAACGGTAAACTGACGACGGTCGAAAACGATTTTTTTGACAAGGTGCTGAACGGATTTAAGTTAAATTAATCTGAGGCGGGAAAAAAGACCATTCCGAAGTAACTGGTGGTGCCTGAACTAAAATTGCCGGAGAGGAAACCGGAATTGGTGTGATGAATAACCTGCGGAGGGGCGGTGTTAAGACGTTTGGCTAAACTCAGACAAAGAGCTAATCCCGAAGGACTGTCAACAAAATCATTGTTCAGCTCTAAAATCCGGTCAAGATCATTGCGGAAAATAAGTTTCAGAGTTTCCTGATCCTTAGCGGCGGCAGTATTGGCAGGGAGATAATGAGAAAAATCCAAAGAAAAAATGTACAAAGTATCGGTTGGCGGAGCTGAAACCAGCTGATCCGTCCAGGCAGAAATTTCCCTGCGGGTGGCGTCATGTTTGATGAGGATATATTTTATGGTCGGGTTGACAAAATAATAGTTAAGAAAAAGTTTCGGATTACCCAGCGAGTGATCCGGCGGCAGGAAACTTTCGGAGTTGTTGTTAGCTTTTAAGGTCCAAAACTTTTCCGAACCGTTTTCAGTGTGGTTAGGTCCGATGAGTACGATCTGAGAGTAGTTAAACTTTGCGGCGGCCGAAATCAAATCAGCGATAATTGCAGCGCCGGTGAGATGATGCGGAACAATAATTATGGAAGGTTTTCGGAAAAAGGCCGTGGGTGATTTACGGACAAAGCTGACGGCAGTATAAAACGGTAACGGTTCGTAGTAAGGGGATGCAGTAATTAATTCTGACGGATGGACAAGATTTTGATTGTTAGTTGTTAGTGTAGTTTGGGGACTGAAGGCAGAAAAAACATAAACAGCCATACAGGCAGAAATCACGGTTAAGCACCGAAGCTGAAGATTTAGTTTCATGGGTCGGAAACGGTTGGCGGAAGGGGCTGCGGGGTGTTTGCCGGCGGAATATCGACCGGAGGCTGAAAAGCGGACGATGAAGACTGAGTAATCGGCGGTTGAATCGGGGGGCGGCGGTTTTTAATCCGTTTGAACACGGCAATGATTACTGCAATAACCACAAGGAAAATAAACAGATAAATAAACGATCGGATGTTTAAAGTCCGGCCGGAAGTATCGGTAAGTTGGTTTTCCAGCTGTTTGACGAGTGAGGCGTTGGAAGTACGATCAACCCGGTAAGTGTCTGCGGCTGTGCGGGCAAATACTTCGGGTTGGTACATTAGTTGGGCGACGGCAGGAGGAGTCTGGTAGACACCTTCGGTTATCGCCCTGGCCTGATACGTATAAGTGTTCAGACTTGCCCAGGAAGAAAGAACTACCCCGGTTTGGGTAAACTCCCGATTTGTATACCAGTCGTACTGCCGATCGGACGACGCGTTTTTAAGATTGGTGTTTATCGGAATTAACCCGGCCGGCAGCTGATCTTCGACAACCAGATATCGGGAATCCGGCGGCAGATTGGTTACTTTCAGGGTGACATTGACGGTATCCCCCACCCCAATGTTGTATTTTTCGCCTTTGGTATTGGTGATGTTTTTGGTCAGGCTGATCGTGTTTGAAACCGGAGCGGCAGTTTTGTCGGTCCGCCACAAATTGCCCAAAAGGGTGCTGTAGATCTGTCCGGTACCGGTTTTGGTAACGGAAATTTTATTTGTGGTGCCGGTCTGAAGCAGATCCGGGGAAATTGTAATCGGTTTGATCAGCTGGGTCGGACTGGAAACTCTGGCGGAAGCAACGTCCTTATTATTAACCTTGATTATGTAGGTATAGTCGGGAGCAGATTCACCGCCGGTGCGGTATAAAGCGGTAATGGCATTTATAGCCAGGGCGGTGGCATGGGTGTTGGCCCAGTAGTTGCGTTTACGGGAGTTTTGCAGGTATCTGGCGGCCTTTACGGCAATATCTCTGTCTCCGGAAGCAGAAAGAACTGCTTTCATGGCGAAGGCGGTGGAAGCTTCAATTGAAGGATATGAAGAGTCGGGGTCGGATGGCCAATACAGGGATTCTCCTGTGGGTACAGCCAGAGAAACCAGTTTTTTCAGACCGTTTGTATCAGGGTTGGTATCGGTTTTGGAATTGACGATAGCGGCCAGGGAGAGAGCTACCGGGCCAAGCCGGTCGAATTCGGTTATCTTTGGCAAATCAGGTGTATCGACTAAACTTAATCCATAGATGCGGTAGACGGTTTCCGCCGAATTCTGGGGTTTGACGTTTTTCAGATAGTTTACAGCCGACTGGGTCAGGTAGTCGGGAATGTCGACGCCGAGCTTTTTGGCGTAGAGAAGATTTTCCAAAACATAGTCAGTGATATAGATTTGAGAACTGCCTTCTGACCACCAGCCCCAACCGCCATCAGATGACTGCAGGCTGATTAAGCGCTGGATGCCCTTGGTAATAATTTTGTTGATATCGTTTGATTCAACAGCGTCGTAGTAAAGATCCAGATTACCTTTAGTGATCAGGGCAGGAACTAAACTACTGGTAGTCTGTTCCACACAGCCATAAGGATAATGAAGCAGATATCTCATAGCGTCAGGGACCGTGCCGAGCAGATTGGCAGCTAAGGAGACGGTAAGTGCGGATTGTTTCAGATTTGTGTCGGATGGGATATTAATGGTGAATTCCTGATTATCGGTTCCTACAAAGGTCAAGGGATCGGAAAAACCGAAAGCCAGAGACGGGACGGAAACAATGATCGAGTCGGATTTTCCGAGTTTGGATTTGGCAGTGAAGCTAAATTTTGCTTCAGGATTTATTTCTTCCGGAGAAATGTCCCAGAAAACCTGTTGAGAACCGTTTGGACTAATAACAACCGACGATAAGGTTTTTTCAGAGGTGATTTTTCCGGAATTAAAATCCAAAGTGACACTGAAATCCTGAGGAGCATCAGTAAAGTTGTGTACGAGCGCGGAAATTCTGGCGGTGTCCCCTACCCTGACAAAGCTGGGTAACACAGGTCGGACAAATACTTCTTTAGAAACTAACAGTTCGGTTGTGCCCTGACCCACTTTAGTGTCCGGGGTTGAAGCGACGGAGGCCAGGGTCCAGGTAGTGAGATTATCAGGAAGTTTGAAGACAATTCTGGCTTTGCCGTCAGAGCCGGTTTTAACAGACGGGTTCCAATAAGCGGTGTCTTTAAAGATTGATCTGGCGCCTTCGCCTTTGTCGTTATGAACCCAGAAACCGTCGGCGATGAAAGTGTGGTATTTTTCCACCTCCAGGTTGTAAACCGGAATTTTTCCGGCCTGCCATTCGATACTGTCAACGGTTACCGGTTTACCGAAGGCGTCGGTAAGCAGGTCACCAGGCTGAATACTGCCGGCAGTTTTCCAGCTGCCGTTGACGAAAATTAGATGATCCGGAGTTAAGCGCAGCTGGGTATTGATAGTCAGGTAGCCGTCTTCGGAAGTTGCATGTGTACCGGTAACCTTGGCTTTGACCAGTGAATCAGCCTGAGGGTTTCTGGTCAAAATGTAGTCTCCGGTATGCACCTGCTGGATGGGCCGGAGAGAGCCGTCAGCCATAAGGACCTGAGTATCGGATAAGAAACAACCGCCCATTTCCGCCTGGCTTACATAAAGAAGGCTTTCCAAAGAATGGCTGGTAGAAGTATTGTTGTAACGTTTGCTCCAGAAACGATCGAATATACTGCCGAGATTGGAGTCGGAGAGCTCAAAAATAGCTTTATCTACAGCCCAAAAAGCTACATCAGCAGGAACGGGTTTGCCATTTTCGTCTCTGGTTTCAATGTTTATAGCTGCGGTTTGCCCCGGACCATACCGGGTGGATTCTGGAGAGATGGTGACTTTAAGGCGTTTACCTTCTGCAGAAACAGGAATATTAACCGTATCGGAAATCAGATAATTTTCATCAAAGCCGGTAACGGTGACAAATATATTGGGAACATCGGTAGGCTCGAGCCGGAGAGGGATGGTGGTGTTTTGACCGGAGATTCTGATTACCTGATAACGGTTGACCCGGTCTCTTTCAAAAGTCAGTAAAAAATCATGATCGGGTATATCCGACCAAATTTTTAAATTAATTTTGTCTGTGGGTTCGTAATTATCTTTATCGGTTTCAATCTTGAGTTCCTGATATAACTGCCCGGTAGGAGCAGGTCTGGCCTGATCGGAAACCCAGACGGACATTTCCTTAGAAACGGTATAGCCGCGGTGGTCTTTGGCTTCAACTGTGAAGCGGTAACTGCCGGTTTGAGCCGGAGTGAAAGAGAATACGGCTTTACCAAGTTGGTCAGTGACGGCGGAAAGCGGTGGCAGTTCCTGAGTCTCTTTGACATAGTTCGGGTATTTTTGTCCGGCGGCCAGAGGTTGAGATATCCAGGATTCCCGGGTGATTTTGGCAGTTAAACTAATACCTTTTATTGATGAGCCGGTATGACTTTTGATGAGAATGGGAAGAGTGTAGGGTTGATTTACCTGGCCACCTGAAGAATTACTATGCCGGTAAATTGAGTATTCGGCAGGATAAACGAGGAAATTTTTCCGGGTTTCAACCGGATTTCCGGTTTCATCTGTAAATTCGGCCGTAACCGAAAATACCTGCGGGGTGGTAAATCTGAATTGGTTCTGGCTGGTGTCCAGGGAAATAACCGCCTGGCCGGAACCGTCTAAAGTGGCAGCGGAGTTATAGACGGTTTTGCCTCCCCAATAACCGTAGTAATAGTCAGTGCCAAAGTAAGATTCGCCGTTTATTCCAAGATATTCATATTCATAGTAGCCGCTGGAGCCGACGGTATATTTGACTTCCTGATTTGCCAAAGGCTGACCCGAAAAGTAAGCGCCTGAGATGATAAATTGGATTTTATTGCCGGCGACAGTTTCCGACGTACCGTTACCGGTAATTATATCCAGGGAGTAGTCGGGCTTGCGGTAGTTTTCTACCTGAAAATAAGCGGTGCCCTGGCCCCAGGTGTTGTAGCCATCTTCCGACTCGGCGGAATTGGGAATTTCAATTCCGAGAGTAAAATCTCCCGTACCCTGATTTGCCGGAAGGACAAATTGGCCATTAACCGTTCCGGCATCAGAAACCGGAAGGCTTTGGGTATAGAAGGCGGATTTTGAATCCCAGCCTTTATACGCCTTAACCAGAACGTTGTCTTTGGGGATACTGTATCTGACGTCATCGTCATCCCTGACTACGGCTTTAAAGTAAACGGTGTCTTCAGGACGATACAACGGTCTGTCGGTGAAGACAAAAAAGCGGGAATATCTTTGTTTTTGAGTAAATGATTGGTAGCCGGAATACGAATTCAGATATTGGAGATTTATCGGCAACAGGGCGGTGTGACCGGCAGAGGTCAAAACTCCAATGTCGAATTTTTTCGATTTGTATCCGACTTTGACTAGACCGGAAGAGTCGGTTTTGGTTTTGGCGACGGATTCGACTTTATCTTTTACGGAGAAAAGTTCCACGGCAGTTTCCGGAACGGATCTTTTAGATACTAAATCCTGAACCCAGACAACAGCTTCATTGTCACCCTCTTTGATCACTCCGGCGATGGGGGTGCGGATGAGGAAGGCATAATTTACAGAAGTGCCCATGGAGATTTTCAGCAGCCAAATACCTTCGTTTTCGATGGGGAGAAGGATACGGTTTTCGTCCGAGCTGAGTGTAGTACTCAGAGAATTGATTTTGGTCAGTCCGGATGTGTCCACAGACTGGTTTGTTTGTTTGTTTTCGGAGTTGTAGATAATAAAGTTGAGAATGTCGGTAATCTGAGCGGAAAAAATTTCGATGTTAGCGGTATCGCCTTTACTGTCAAGTGAAGTTAACTGAATAGCCGGTTCGTCCAGCGTAGATTGGGAGAGGACACCGCCGGTGTTGAAGTTGTCTTTGTTGTTGCTGATATACAGGTTGGGAAGCGAAGTCGACCTGCCGAGTACGGCAGCCGCGGCCGGGGGGGCTGAATTTGCGGGCGGAATGGAGCCTGCCGGCAGGGGTAAAGGTTGAGCCAGACTGAAAAGCAGATTGGAAATGGCCAGGGTGAGAACCGAAAAAGCCAGGACCGACAGGCGGAGATGTTTCACAGTTTTATTGTAAGGGGTCTAAGATGGTGTGTCCATCGGATTTTTGATATACCCGGGTGTATTCAGCGGCGGTAAGAACAGAATTGGAAAAGCGGTAAAGGGCAGCCAGTCCGTAACGGGTTTTTTCCGACCAGTATTGGTCAAAAATGTAATTACCCAACGAGTAATCAATTTTTTTGCCTGAATAGGTTTCGGAAGTCTGAATCCAATGCGGATGACTGCCGATAATCAAATCAGCACCCGAATCTATAGCCAGGCGGGCCAGGGTTTTCTGCCGGTCGGTAATGTATTCAGTGTATTCGTTTCCCCAGTGAAACATGACGATAATTAAATCGGAATCAGCGGCGGCGGCGGAAATTTCATTTTGCATCTCTTCCGGATTGATCCGGGAATATTTTTTAGAGAAGCTCCAGATATCATTGAAAGCATGAAAGGAAATTTTTAAACCGTTGTAACTAAGTTTAGCCGGATGACCGGCATAGATAACTTTCATGCCGGCTTTTTCCAAAATTGCGGAAGCGGAAGCAAAAGTAGTTTCACCCTGATCAAAGACGTGGTTATTGGCAAGCGAGACAATATCCACTCCGGCTACAGCCAGTCCTGCCAAGTGACGCAGATCGGCACAAAAGACCGTATTATGTTTTGACGGCGGGCAGGTTGATGATAAGGGAGTTTCCAGATTGATCAGAGTTAAATCGGCGGAAGATAATATGGAGGCGGTATCGGCAAAGGCAAAAGTGAAGTCGTTACGGGAAAGAGCATAGTCGTTCAGGGTGCGGCCAAGCATAACGTCTCCGGTAGCCAACAAAGTAAACATTTTGGGCTGAGGGCGAGTTTGAGTTGAAAAATCCGGCGGAGAAACCGAATGAAGCGGACGGAAACCAATTTGAAGACTTACGGGGGAGGCAAGAATAATTATCAGGGAAATGGCAATGAGAGAGGCAGTGATGCAAATGATTTTGAACATCGGTTCAGACAAAAATTGAAAATTCGGATATTGATGTGCGCCTAGAAGGAATCGAACCCTCATCAATGGTTCCGAAGACCATTGCTCTATCCATTGAGCTATAGGCGCTTAATAGGAATTTTAATCCAGTTTAGGGTACTTTCCGAGGTAATTTTAGTTTAAATGAGAGTCTAAGTCTAAATTTCCTGTCTGAATGATAAAATATAGAAGGTTTGTTCATGGTGGATGTAGCTCAATTGGTTAGAGCGCCGCACTGTGGATGCGGAGGTTGCCGGTTCAAGTCCGGTCTTCCACCCCAACGAATAATCACAAAACTAATTTTTAGTTTTGTGAGGAGATATAACTTGTTACCTTGGGTATTATTTGTTTTCTTAGAATTGCCGGCAGGGTTGACCAGTTATTTTTAAATTTGGAATTGAGGGCTTTGGATAGGATTTCTTCACCTTTTGGATGGGTAAAGATGTGACTTTGTTTTGATTCTAATTCGATAACGTTTACGAATGACCATTTCAAACCAAGTTCGGTTGTTAATTCGTTAACACTGGATTCGATGATTGATTTACTATTGGTTACAACTTCTCTACCCCAAACAATTATTTGGTATGCACCTATTTTCATATCATTGCCGATTTCCTTGGCGTCATCTTTAAGTGCTTTTTTTATGTCGTTCTCAATTTCATGGGTAGCGTAGTTAAACATTTCCCGAATTATCTCTTCCGAGAAACCATAGTTGGTTTCCAGGTATTTTGCGGCATCTTTATCCCTTTGAGAGGTGTTGGTGGCAATAAAATTGAGGGAGTTATGATAGATGGCTCCGTACAAAAGTTTTGCATGATCAATTTGAGGTTTTTTGTTGGCCTGGATGAATTTTTCAACTATTAAAGTGGCGGCAGCGCCGACAAGTTCATTCTGGATTTTAGCCTGAGGAAATTCCTTTTCAGGTTCACCTGGCCGGTGATCGATTAATTCAATGACTTTTGCAGCCTTGACAGTTTTCGGCATGCCCTTAGTCGAAGAAGCATCGACTAAAATTATTTGATTCCATTCGTTTGACACTTCGTCGCTGCGGGTAGGGATCTGAATATGACGCTTTTCGATGAAAAATTTAACTTCGGATTGAGGTGATCCGGTAATTAATCCGTCGGCATCTTTGCCAAATTGTTTTAATAAATCAGAATAAGCAAGTGTGCAGGAGGTACCATCTAAATCCGGATTAATTTTTGCGGTAACCAAGATTTTATTCATGTTCTTACTAGTATAAGCAATTTTTGCTTAAAGGATTATTCAGCTAAAATTAATTTTGGATATTTCTTTGTAAATTAATTCGTTTAAGGGTACGGGAATACTTAATTTTGCGGCAATTTTTACCAGTGTTCCGTTTAAAGTTTCAATTTCATTTTTCCGGCCGTTTTCAATGTCAATTAACAGCGAAGATTTTGAAGCAGGTTCCGAATCGACGGAAACTTTCATTATCTCGTCAAAGGCATTATCTGAAATATTGACACGCAGAGCTTTGGCTACGGCGATAGTTTCTTTTAAGCAGGTTTCGTACTGTTTTCGTGTTTCTGGAGCGGAAATTATTTCTCCTATGGTTTTGCGGTGTAGGGCGGTCAGGCCGGAAAAAGGGCAGATAAACATGAATTTTTTCCAAATGTCTCTAGTAATATCATCTGAGGAAGTTCCGTCGATTCCAGCATTTTTCATTAATTTTTCGATCTCCGTTAGTCTGGGATTGCGGGGATTGTTTCTGTCTCCGAAGATTAATTTTCTGAGTCCTCCGGTTTGTGCAATTATTCCAGGTTTTATTTTGGTCGTAATGATGTAAGCGACTCCGGGAAAGATTTCGGCATTCTTGATGATTTTTTTGAGCTGATCGTCATTATCAACACCGTTTTGAAAGGTGAGAATGACTGTTTTGCCAGTTACGACAGAAGCGAGTTTTTTGGCTACCGTTTCCGTATCATATGTTTTTACTGAAATGATAATCAGATCAGGGTCGGAAATTTCGGAAATATCATTGATTATCCGGACTGGATTTACTTTGAAATCTCCGACAACACTTTTAACCATTAAGCCATTTTCTTTAAGAGCTTTGTAGTTTTCTCCTCTGGCTACAAAGGTTACGTCATAATTGCAATCGGAATTGGCGAGAATGCCCCCGAAGTATCCGCCAATTCCTCCAGCTCCAATTATGTAGATTTTCATTTAAGATGGAGTGTATGGCGTCTAGTTAAGAATAATTCGGTTATGTTCATATAAATTTATTATATTTTAATTTATTAGTAATTTTTAGGCAATTAATTAAGTGTGGAATAAACGCAATTCTTTGGAGGTAGTTTAGAGCAGAGAAAACTGGCGAATCGGGTAAGGTTATTCGTATTTACCGGTGATGCTTTTGTTTGCTCCCCCATCGGGATTGTCGCTGCAATCTGAAACACTTGAATTTTTTAAGACGGCCCCTTTGGCGATATAAAAGATTCCAGGAACAAGAGCCGGTAAGAGTTTAGCAATATTTAAAATAAGTTCGGCACAATTCGGATTGACGGCACAGGCGGCATCAATATGACCGTTTAAGGCGTTTCCGGTAATAATCAGATTAGCCAGTAACTTTCCGCTTCCGGCCAGAACTGCGACAGCGACAACATTCCACCCGAGTTTTCTAGGATGAAGTTCGACGCTCTCTAAAGTGTACTCTTCTTGATTAGACATGCACGTATTATAGGATATTTATGAAGATGACGCAACTGTTTGCGACCTGGTTGTTTTATTAATGCCGCAGAATTCCGAGGTGCAGCAGAAGCCGTTTTTTTGGTTAAAAAGACTGTTGAGAAACCGGAGCCGTGTGGGTAAAAGGGGCTGTAGCAATTTCATAGACATCACCCGGAGTTTTTCCGGTAAGAACATCAAAGACTTGCTGTCGTCTCTCAGTAATGGCACTCATCATGGACTTAGTTGATTCGTTATTAACGGGAATACCTACTTCCGAGATAAAACGGGAAACCAGGGTGTTCCAGAGAACTATTTGAGTAAGATCTTCCACATCGACTTTGTCGGCCGAATCAAAACCGCCGATTACGACTTCCTGATGATTAGTATCAATAGTAGCGAAATAACTGACTTTATCGTGAATTTCGGGTGACTGGTTCCGCGGTGAAGTCAGGGCCAGGTATTTTTGTTTCCAACCCGCAGAGATGATTCGGTTTAAATCAAGCTGACGGCCGTTTGTCAGGGTAACAAGGAATGAATCAGCGTCGTAGTAGATTACCGGGAGATTGTTTAAGGCGGGATGAATTTCAATCTCCGGCGGCTGTTTGCTTTTGCCATGAAATTCGATGCTTCCAAAGTTATCATGCCTACTAATATCCGCGTTTCGAGGTAAGTCTAGGGTATTTTGGCTGTACTCAAAGCCTAATTTTTGTCTGTCTGTCCAGCCAATCGGATCTTCTTCCATGCTGATGATAATAAAGTAAAAATGAATACTGTTTCAAGTCCGGCTTTTCTTTTCTGTGTGGGAAAAAACGGAAAATCGGTTATTTTTTGCAGATTTTTTTCAGGAAGTCCTTGTAAACGGTGTTTGAAGTGATGATGCCAACCAACTTACCGTTTTCAATAACCGGAAGGCGACGGATATTGTTAGTAATCAGAAGAGAACAGGCGGTTAAGATGTGGTCGCCGGGCCTGACGGAGATAACTTTTCTGGACATAAAATCACCGGCGACCAGTTTTTTAACTTTGACGGCTTCTTTTTCTACTGTTTCGTGGTCCATGTAATAGTCAATGTCTTTGTAAAATTCTTCCTGGGAAGGAAAGAGCTGATATATGAGATCTTTCTCGGAGATGACGCCGATAACTTTTTTATGCGCGTCGATGACAGGAACACCGGAAATTCTTTTGTTTATCAACAGGGAAACAATATCGGAATAAGGGGTATTTTTTCTGACCGTCAGGACTTTAGTCTGCATTACATCTCTCACTAACATGGATTTATTGTAGCAGTATGAGCAAATTACAAAACAGTTCAGGTAAAATAGAACCGGTATATGACTGATATAGCAATTATTACCCCGGTTTATAACGGTAGGTTTATAGGTGAATGCATAGATTCCGTGGCGGCGGTTGTGGTCAGGGATTTCAAAACGGAGCATATTGTGGTGGATGACGGATCAACCGACGGGGCGGTAAATTCAGCGATGGAGAAAACAAGACCGGGGTTAAGGGTGCTGGGATATGCGGAAAACCGCGGCGGAGCATTTGCCAGAAATTACGGGATTGACCGGACGGAAGCCGAACTGATTTTCTGTCTTGACGCAGATGATGTGATTTTTCAAAATACAGTTTTCAGTCTGGTAAGTTTTCTTAAGAAAAATAATTACGATTGGGTGTACGGCGATTTTTTACGGACTGATGAATCGCTGCGATATAAAATCGGAAATGATTATTACGGGTATAAGTTTTCAAATCCCGAAGAAGTACTGACGGCAATGTTATCGGGAGAGCATTTTTTCCAGCAGAACTGCCTATACAGACGATCCGTATTTGAGGCTGCGGGTAAATTTGATGAAAAGAGAAGACATTTTCAGGATTTTGATCTATTCGGACGGTTTTTGCTGGCCGGTTATATGCCGCAATATTTACCGGGGCCTTTATATCTGCACCGGAGCCATGAAAGTAATCTCAGCCGTCTGAACCTGCGGGAAACCGATCCGGATCTGCACCGGCAGGATGTCAGGGATTGGTTTACTCAATATGAAAGCCAGATAAAAAAGAGGCTGTCTGCAGAGCAGTTGCAAAAAGTAGCCGGTTATATCAACTGATGGTTACTCCCACCAAATCGATAAGGGGAAAGGCCTGTCTGACCGTGGCTCTGAATTTATCTGAAAGCGCGGTAGAAAATTTGCCCCGGTTCGAATTTTCCATTTTCGTACAGAGACGCTTTTCGGTATCTTCGACAATTTTTAATACCTGCTTCCCTACCCGGTCGAACTCTGCCTGCCATTTTGACTGATCGGTGCGATAGAAGTCATGAACGGAACGAAACTCTGTAAATAGCTCCGGATTATCGGCTAACATCTGAGCGTAAGTTTGCTGATAGAGTGCAGGCATAGGTTTGACAGTGTCCGGATAAATATTGTAAGGTGAAAACAGAAATGTATAAAGTACTGAAAAGGGACGGATCACTGCAGGATTTTGATTGGAAGAAACTGGTAAACGGGCTGTTGAAATCCGGGGCGACGGAAGAAGAGGCAGAACGGGTGGCTACTCAGGTAGAAGCGTGGGTTTCTACCGTAGCAGTCGACGGAGTTATTAAGTCGTACGATCTGCATGTCCGGGTGCTGGAATCCATTCGGGAAATAAATCCGGCAGCGGCAAAGAATTTCGAAGATTTTAAAAAACCGGAACCTCAGTGAAGTTCGGCCCGTCTCTCTCTAAGAAAATCACTCCAGCTTTCGATAATTTTGGTAATGATGTTGAAGGGGGTTTCAACCACAAAGCTGAAGAAAATAGCGACAACGTTGTATTCCTTCCACTTATTGGCCAGGAATGAACCGACCTTGGCAACGGGAACGGAAAACATATCCAGAATGAATTCCGGCAGGGAAGTTTTTTCATCAACAATGAGCTCTTTGGATTTGTTGCGGATGTTGACGGCAGCAAATACGGTCAGGGCAATGGTTAAGGTATCGAAGACGACCGAAGTTATGGGAAGCTTGGCGATATAAAAGACATAGCCGACGGCATAGAATCCGACGAGAGTGAGAAAGATATAAAAGACCAGGATGAAGAACATGAGAATCTTGTTGTGGCGGCGGTTAAGGCGGATATCGTACAGGCTGACCTTTTCACCTTTATAAATGAAGCTGTAAAGGGTGGTTAAAACACTGTCAATGTTTTTGGCCGGCGGCGGGCGGATGATGGAAACCAGGATAAACATGACTATGCTGGGAATGAGGAAATCAATAAAGGTAGTGAAGGCATTGAAGCCTTCGTAAAACAATTTGGCCATCGGGACTTCGATGAGAAAGAAAGTAAACCAGTTTGAAGCAAAGACGGAAAGGGTAGAAAAGATGGCCAGGCGGAACAGTCTGGTTTTGAGAGTTTTGTAGCGTTTTTGGTAAAACTCATGGATTTCTTCAGTGAATTTACTTTTTAAAGTGATGATTTTTTCAATTTCGTCGGGTTCGTCACGATGTTTTTGCAGAAAATCGTCCAGAAGTACAAATATGGTGTCAACTTTTTCGCAGATGTTATAAAGCTGACGGGAAATTTTGTGATTTAAAACCTGGTCCATCTGTGACCAGACTCTGATCATTTCGGGGTTTAAAGCCAGGACTTTTTCCTGACTGAGGGTTTTCCAATCCGGGTACTGGAATTGAAGCAGGTGGTAGGTGATGTAGGAATCATCCAGGTCATAAACAGTACGGCAGACAGAAATAAAAATGTGGGCATTCAGTTCATCCTGAGTGAGGGAGTCTTTCGGGGTTACCCTGACCCGTTCGTGAATCAGTTTGGTCATGGTAAGAATGATCAGTTTTTCTTTAAAAGGATTAGAGAGGATGTCCTCTATTTCGCAGGCCATTATTTCAATAATGAAGGTGGTGAAATTGATCCGCTCCTTGATGGCCGTAAGTTCTTTGGCGGTGGAGGAATATTTGAGGAATTCCAGATATTTACCGACAGAAGTTGTGACCGCTTCTATCCGTTCCTGGGGGATTTCGTCATTAGGCAGATGACCGCCGCGGATGAGATCGGTGGTGACGGTTTCGGCGATAAGGGCGGGATCATCGGTATAGTCGGTTTTCAGGCCGGCGACACGGGAAAACAACAGGCGTTTGAGGATGCGTTCAATAGCCGAGCGGCGCAGGGCGTAATCGTCTTTCCAGTCGACTACCTTGCGGATCAGTTCGTAAAATTTGGCAACGGCGATAGCAATGTCATTGACATGGATCGGGGTAGTATTTTTGTTTTCGGCCCTGAGATTGGCGACATAATCATCTATAAGCTTAGCGATGGCGTCGGTTAGTTCGTGAGGGGCTTCTTCCGGTTCCTGATGCTCCGGTTCCAGAGGGAAGAACGGCTTGCCGTCAATAATAACGTACCTTTGTCCGGACTCCGGCAACTTTGTGGGATTAGGTTCAGCCATGGTGTGTTGTGGAAATTATATCCCAAACGGCTTAGTTATGACGAATTTCCCGATGCGGCTTTTTATAGCCTGAGTTTTCCGGCGGATATGAAAAGAACGGCAGTTCGAGATTAAGTAAGTTAAAGTTTGGGGAGTTGCGGTTAAATTTCAAATACCAGTTGGGGTTTAGACGCCTGAAAAACAATAAATCTTCGAAGATATCAAACAGGTAATGGATTGACCAGGAAAGGGCAAATACGGCAAAACCCGGATGATCTTTTCTGAGTCCGAAATAGACAAACAGGGAGACAGACAGCAGCAGGGAGATGAAATTGTGGGAATACAGGCCGGTGTTTTGTTTGTGGTTGGTTTTGACAAATTTGGCCCAATTACGCAGTTGTTTTTTGAGAATAAAGTATTTGGCAATTTGAGCGTACTGACTGTTTTTGCCGTAGAAAAAATAGTAAATAAAATGATCGATGTCCGGAAGCAGACCACCGAGGACGCCGTAGATGACTAAGGTCGTTTTTGGAGCTTCAGGAAAAACCGAAAGAATGAAGTAGGCAGCGGCTACACCTAACAGGGCGTGGATGAGCATGTGGTAATTTTCGCTCTTGCGCTGCAATGAGCTGACCAAAGGTCTCATTCTGGTATTATACAAGGATGGAAAGAGTTCGGGTACGGGCGCTGATTTTTGATTTTGACGGGACATTGGCAGATACGTACAAAATGTTTGAAGAATTGGTTTACCGGTTTGCGCCGCTGTTTACCCGGGTGAAGATTTCCGACGCGGATATTAAAAAGGCAAGAAAAATGCCGGTGACGGAGATAATAAAGGAATATCGGATATCTCCTTTGAGAATCTTTTGGCACAGAAGAAGGGTGTTGAACTATTTAAAAGCCAGAATGGCGGATATTAAACCCATTCCCGGGGTGATTCTGATGCTTAAGGCGTTAAAGGCGGCCGGGATAAAGATGTTTATTCTGACTTCAAACAGTAAAGAAAATGTGAATGCGTTTTTAAAAAATAATCAGATTGAGGTGTTTGACGGGGTATATGCGCGAAGAGATTTATTCGGGAAAGCGGCCGGGATTAAAAAGATTCTGCAGGAGTGGAAACTGACAGAGAAAGAAGCGGTATTTTATGTGGGAGATGAGACCCGGGATATTGAAGCGGCTAAAAAAGCCGGGATCGGGGCAATCGCGGTAAGCTGGGGTTACAGCGAGGCAACTCTGCTGAAAAAATTTACGCCGGATATAGTGGTGTCTAAACCGGAAGAAATGCTGAAATTTGCGAGAGAAACTTAAAAGACTAAGGTTCAGGATCAGGAGCAATGATTCCGGAAAGTTTGTCCATGAGGGTGGGGTCCGGAGGGGTTGAAGCATTTAAAAACTGGCGATCGTATTGAGAAATGGTGATTAAATCACCCGGGGAAATGTGTTTACCGGGTGATTTGGATTCATCTACATCGGGATCAATAAGTTCCAGAATGGTAGACATGGGAGTAATTTCGCCTTCAATTTTCAGTGATTTGGCCAGACCCAGATATTTCATGGTACTGCCCTTTTTTAAGTAGAGATAATCGACAACTTTCCAGCGGGGGCGGATATCCGGAAGCCGGTGGATCATACCGATATTTATGGGAGAGATTGACTGGCAGATCTGACCGGGATAGAGATAATGGGGATAGATTTTGACCGCAAGACGATCAAAGAAATTCGGGTGTTCTGACATAGTTAATTGCGGATTGCAAAATCAGTAAACTGACTATATCATGGTAAAGATGGCAGTGAAAAGAACAAAAACGGTTGTGATGCCGGAAGAACCGACAAGGGAACAATCGGAACCGATTAAACGGAAAAATATCCGGGTGCCAAAGTGGTTGATTTGGGTTGTGGCGGCAATTGCAGTGCTGTGCGGATTTTGGTACAAGACAAATACCTGGCCGGTAGTGGCAATGGTGGGATGGAGACCCGTAACCAGATTTGAGATTAATCAGGCTTTGTTTGCCCAAGGCGGTAACGCTCAGGTGGAAAACAGAATTACGGAAATCCGGGTGGGAGAAGAATTGGCAAAATTGGGAGTAAAAGTTACCGATGATGAGGTTGAAGCCAAGATTAATGAAATTAAGACCGGGTTAGGAGAGGGAGTGGATATGGAACAGATTTTGCTGAGTAAGGGAATGACAATGAATGATTACAAAAGGCAGCTAAAACTGCTGATGGGGGCGGAAAAGGCGGTTTCGGATAAAATCACAGTGACTGACGACGAAGTTAATCAGGCGCTGAAATCCATGGGAGGAAGCGCCACCAGTGAAGCGGACCTGGCTAATGCCCGGGAAAACGTCAGGTTGTATAAGCTGGACGCGGAAATTGCCACCTGGGTGAGCGGATTGGAAGAAAAATATAAGGTCTGGAAAATGCCGGGGTTGTTTCCGGAGACCGTTGAGGTAAATTCGGGAGTAACTTCACAGTAAAAAATAGGTATAAAAAGTCAGGGAATTACGACACCGGTTTGAGGTGGTTAAGAGGCAGGCGGTGAAGTGGGAGAATCTTTAGATTTTACGGCGTAACGCTGGCGGGAGGAATTGATGATTTTTTCCCGATTCAGATTGGTGGATTTGTGCGGAGGCAGGGTTGTGGCCAGGAAAGGCAGTGAGACCGCACTGTCGATGGTCATTTTCAGAGCAATCTGATGTTTTTGCAGGGCGACCAGGTTGGAAGCCGTGAAGGCTTCGCCAAATTCAGCTTCCATAACACGGGCGTCATCGGCGCCAAGGACAAAACAGACAGTTGTACCGGCATTGCCGAAAATGGCTTTTTGGATGGTCTCGGGGATTTGGGCGATGTATTGGTTAGCTAAAACCAGACCCAGACCGAATTTGCGGGCCTCGGAAAGTATTTTAATAAAGCTTTCGGTGGCGAAATTCTGGAACTCGTCGACGTAGAGGAAGAATTCCCGGCGCTGATCTTTGGGAAGATCCACACGGTTCATGGCTGCCAGTTGGAGTTTGGTGATGAACATGGCACCGAGCAGAGCGGCGTTGTCTTCACCCAGCTTTCCCTGGGAAAGATTAGCGATGAGAATTTTGCCGGAGTTAAGCACCTGGTCCAGATCCAGAGTGGATTTAGGATGGGAAATAAGGTTGTGAATTAAGGGGGAATTAACGAATTGACCGACTTTATTGAGAATGCTGGAAATTTGTTCGGAGCGGACTTTTTCATCCAGGCGATCGTATTCGTTTTTCCAGAAAGACAGGAGTTGTTCATTGGTGATCTTGGGATAGATTTTTTTGCGGAAGTCGGATTGGGTCAGCATTTTGATGACATCGGGCAGGGTGGAGCCGGGAATCAAAGTTAAGGTGAGCAGGGTGTTGCGCAGATAGTATTCCAGCCTGGGGCCCCAGGAAGTGCCGTAGAGCTTATGAAAGATGGCAACTATCCCGGAAGCTACCAGTTCAGCCTGATCGGGATTGCTGACTTCAAGGATATTGAGAGAGATGGGAAATTCACGGTCGGAGGGATTGAAGTAAATAACGTCATTGATCCGGTGGCTGGGGATGTAGTTAAGCAGCGCTTCGGCACTATCACCGTGGGGATCAATAAAGGCGACTCCCCTGCCCTTTTTGAAGTCATCTACGGCCATATTTTCCAGCAAAGTGGATTTACCGGTACCGGACTTGCCGAGAATATAAACATGGCGGAGGCGGTCGATGGTTTTGAGGCCGAAAGTGACCGGATGGTTTTTAAAGACGGTGGCGGCAAAGAAGTTGATTTCCCGGTTAGGGTCAGGTTCGGTGTCTTCGGGCACCTTAGTATAAACAGGGAGGTTTTCCGGAGCCTCTGAGAACGACGCAGAGGGCGACCAGGAGACATTAGGCAGCTTGGTGTAGATGCCGGGGAGATGCCACAAGGAAGACAGTTCCATGACGTTGAGGGTGTTTAGGGGGGTGATGAGACTGTGGTAAGGCAGACGGTTAAGGATGCGGTTCCAAAGAGTCTTCTTTTGCCAGGGCAAGATCCGGCCCGGAAGCAG
>Ga0172379_10002164_pt1 | contig 35904 bp, 34 predicted proteins | sample GrowelOW334metaG_FD_119756 | JGI IMG/M metagenome (GOLD analysis project Ga0172379, IMG submission 119756) | Groundwater microbial communities from an aquifer near a municipal landfill in Southern Ontario, Canada - Groundwater well OW334 metaG | ecosystem: Environmental > Aquatic > Deep... | reverse complement strand
TTGTATATTTACATCTATATTTCCTATGGTGCCAAATTCAACCCATGTACTTGAGCGCCCCTCATCATCTATTGCACGAGCTCGCCAGTGGTAGGTATTTTGTGTAAGTGGTGAGCTTGTGGCGACAGCGCTACTCCTTGATATAAAAAAAGAACTTTCAATGATATTAGTTTCATCAAAAGTTTGTGTGGCTGGTTTTATTTCAACTTGAAGTTTTACCTGATTATTTGTTGGAGAAGAAAGGTTCGCCTTAAATATAATTTTTGATTCAGTCGTAGTAGCTCCTTCAATAATATTGGTAACACCATCCAATTTAAATTGGTTAATATTTGATATTTCAGGTGTTGAGGAAGCAGGATTGGTAAATCCACCAGAACAACCACCTGCATCACAGATTTGAAAGGCAATACCACCTCGAGTGGCATTACCACCAGCGGCATCAAATGTGTATCCATTATCTAAAGACCCATAAAAACTTCCAGACGGGGCGGTATTTGTCCAGAATGAAAAATCAACAGCCTTCGCCCCTTGGATTGGAACACCATATATTGTTGAAGGTTCCATTGTAAATTCACAATAATCTCCAACAACCTTAGGTCCCCATACCCATGAAGGCCCTTGTTGACCTACCTCATAAAAAAAATTAGAGGAACCAATTGTTCCGTTGAAAGCTGCAGAATTATAAACAGATACAAACTGACAAGATGATGTATTAAGGGGTTTTACACGAAAAATCTTTTCATTTCCTGTAAAAGTATAAAAAGGGGTGCCTTTATTTGGGTTAAAAATTCCATCAGTAGAAGCTGGCATATTTTGCATTCCTATACCACCTGGAACGTTATAGAGGGTTCCGTCAACATTAGAGTGATCATAAAGAACCTCAGCTTTAGAAGTGTTAAACAGAACTAAAAACATACCAATCATAAGGAAAAGTTTTTTCATTTTTATACTTTTTACATATTTTAATTAATATGTAATTAAGTCTACAATGCTATTACAATATCCCAAACAAAACTACACACATTTAAGGGCTATATGCTTGCAAGGGTTGTCATCAAAGGAGTATTAAAAGGTCAACATGGTATAATCTTTACTATGAATGAATCTAAAATAAATCCTACTAAAAAATGCACACTATGTTCCGAAAATGCTTCTAGAATATACGAAGGAATGAGTGGCTATGTAGAAGGAACAAAATATGATGTGTATGAATGTTCAAATTGTTCAACTCAATTTGTTGACCCAATGAGTAATTTAAAAGAAGAATACGACATAATTTATGGGGACCAGACAATAGATGGCACAGGTTATTACCATTATTTAGCAAAAGGTGTAAAAAGTCTGAGAAACCCACTCAAAGATTTATTTAATTACAGTGCTATATTTTGGGGTGTTATAAAAGCTGTTGAAGATAATAGTATAAAAAGGGGTGCAAAAATTTTAGAAGTTGGGTCTGGTTTAGGATATTTAACATATGCTTTTAATAAATCTGGATATGATTGCCAAGGGTTGGATTATTCTGATACAGCCACAAATTTTGCAAATAATTTTTTTGGTAAAAATTTTACACAAGGAACAATAGATGATTTTTCAATGAATAATAAAGATAAATATGACGTAGTTATTGCTACGGAAGTTATTGAACATGTTGTTAATCCAGGCGCATTTATTGAAAACTGTTTGAAAGTTTTAAAGTCTGGTGGAATATTAATATTAACAACACCGATAAAAGATATACACCCAAAGGGTGTAATTTGGGAAACTGAACCAGCCCCAGTGCATTTATGGTGGTTTACTGAAAAGGGAATAGAATCAGTTGCAAAACACTTTAATGCTAAGGCGTCTTTTGTGGATTTTACTGACTATACAAAAAATAAAGTCTGGCATGTACATGTCGGAGTAGTTAATATGCCACCACATTCTGGTCCTGTGGTTAATAAAAATAGACTTTTTATACACCCAAAGAAAAAGGGTTATAGAGATATGCTTATGGATATTATTCCAGCTTGGTTATATATAAAATTGGTTTGTTTATACCACGATATGAAGTTTTTACAGAGAAATAAAAAACCTTCAAGATATATGTATGGTATGTGTGCTGTAATAGAGAAACCTTAATATTTAATTAGCTGTTGAAAGATTTTCTATTTCCTTAGCAGCTAAATCAAAAAATTGACCAGTATCCCAAGCTGTATAACCAAGTTTAGTTAAATCATAAACTAAAACTTTAGCAGCACTACCCATAGAAATAAGAATAAGAAGATTTTCTGGGTTGAAGTTTTTATTAATTATTAATGATAATAAATCATTTTTTATTCCATCATACATTTGCCAAGCATCGCTACTTGGTGCTTCTACAAAATCTGTTGTTGTTCCCAGTTTAATATCTTTAAACCTTTGTGTATTTGAAGTTACTATAATAATATTTTTTGTTAGAAAATATTTTTTTATTTTTTCCCAGTCTATATTTTTATTGTATCTTGGTGTAAAACAAAGAGCGCTACCATAGACAATGTCTTTGTGGTAATAATCTTTTAAAAATATTTTTGAATTTGTCCAAAAATGCCACTGTTCTTTTATTCCTTCACGTTTGAAATCCTCTTTCGTTTTTAAAATAAATTCCGGATTGAAACATATTAGAAGTTTTGGGTCACGCGATGAAATAATTTCTTTCATACGTGATGCGAGTTTTGGGTCATATTTTTGATGCCAATTTCCATAATACAAACCAACACCTTGAAGCATGTCAAAGAGTTCATCCCCAAAGCGTACAATAGACTTATTGTAGTCAATAATATTATTAAGTGTATCTTCGTAGTTTAAAAATTTGAAATCTTTATAATAAGGAAGTTGTCTATCTGCAATAAAATTGTAGTACAGTCGTTTTTTCAAGAACGGCCAAATTGCCATTGGATTATCTAAAAATTTTTGGAATCTGTTTTTCCACACGTAAGTAAGACTCATAATAAATAGCATTGTACCACGTTAAGTCAACACAATCATTTTGGGTGTTCATCGCAGTAAAATGCTATAATATTTGAATTAAGGGAACTAATTTATGTATAAAAAAATTAATGCTGGCATAAGAAGTTTGTTTCTAATGCCTATATTTAAGGAGTTATCTTGGTACACTTTTGCTCAGCTTTTTATACAAGGGGCCAGTTTTATTAGTGTAGTTATTGTTTCTCGTTATTTGGGTCCAGCAAACTTGGGATTGTATAGTTTTGTATTGAATTATGTCGGAGCTTTCTTGACCATTATTGGCGGGATGGACTTTTATTTTGCATGGAAATTGGCTAAAAGTGGCAATCAGTTTGAAGATTTTAAAATATACATAGGACATAAATTAAATGTTTATGTATCACTTTCTTTGTTAGGGTTAATTTCAGCTTGGTACATTTTGCCGAAGGACGTTGCCTTGCTGGTGAGTGTTATCCTTTTAACCGTTTCTTTGCAATCACTGAATACATTTTTAATTTATGCAGTTATTAATAATAGAGCAAAACTGGTTGCCACGGTACAGATAATCAGCGCGGGAGTTCTTCTTTTGGCAAAAATATCCCTAGTATTTTTTAAGGCTCCATTAGTTTGGTTTATTGCCATTTCAGCTTTTGATTTGATTTTTTCAGGTCTAATATTTAGTATTTATTTTCTGAGAAAATCAGAATGGAGAAGAACTTTTTCAACTTTTATAATGCCGTCGCTTCTATCTTCATTTATTTTTTTATATTCAACAAGATTGAGTATTCTCTCTATAATTTTATTCCAACTATTACTTCGCATTGATCAATTAATTTTGGCTACAATTACGAATGCTCATAGTTTGGGTATATATTCAGCAGCGGTAAAAATATCTGATGTCCCAAATTTTTTGGCCGGTGTTTTATCTAACGCGTTAGCTTCTCGTATATCATATATTTCTACTAAAGATGACCTTGCTTCAAAAAGAAATTTTAAAAACATAATGCTATATTATGCTGGAGTAGGATTTATTATATTTATCATGTTTTTAATATTCGCCCCGCTTGCTGTTAAGGTGCTGTACGGTAGTAAATTTTTGGAGGCTGTCCCAGTTTTGCGCGCCTATTCATTATCCATACCATCAATGTTTTTAGTGTCATTTTTCATTAATGTTTATGGAGTGAGAGATAGGTATCATCACCAAGTTGCTATATTTGGTGCCTCTTTGTTTATAAATGTTATACTCATTTACGCGCTTACTCCAATTTTTGGTCTTTCTGGAACCGCCTTTGCCACAGTAATAGCATACTTTTTTGCAGCCTCTGTTTTCTTTTTTAATTTAAATAAAGGAAAATTATCTAATAAAAATATATGACAATTAATTCTTCAGTAACGCAAAGGTGTATTGCCTGCGATTCAGAAAAAAATTACAAACAGGGAATACAAACAGGGTATGTTGAGGGCTTGTCATATGATATATATGTTTGTGATGAATGTTGCACATCTTGGGCTTCTCCACACTCCTCACAAGATTCTGTATATAATTTGATTTATAAAAACCGAAAGGATGCACCAGGTTATATGCGATATTATATCTATTCACAAGAGATATTAAGTAAGAAAAACCCCTTTAAATACCTTGCGCGTCAAGAAGAAATGTATTACGGGCTTTACAAAGCCCTAAGGGGTAAACACCCGTCTAGTTCCAGAGTTCTGGATGTTGGTTGTGGACTTGGTTATGTCACGTATGCACTGAAAAAAGCAAACTATAATGTCACAGGTCTTGATATTTCGAGTAACGCTATAGAAGAAGCAAAAAAAATGTACGGAGATTATTTTGTGTGTGAAGATTTTTTCCAGCACAATCCGAAAGAAGGTAAGTACGATGTTATTTGCATGCTTGAACTCATAGAGCACGTTGAAGACCCTGCTTATTATATTAATCATGCAATGAGTTTACTTTCTCCTAATGGAATTCTTATCCTTACGACCCCAAATAAGTCTTTTTACCCAAAAGGAAGCTTGTGGGAAACGGATGCGCCACCGGTCCACATTACATGGTTTGGAGAATTGGGTATTTCTAAACTTTGTTCAAATTTGGGATTGAAATCTTTATTTATCTCGTTTACTATATACAATATATTATTCGGAACTGTTAGAAAATCATTCTCTCAAATTGTTCAAGAAAGAACACCAATTTTTTCAATTAATGGTGAACCACTATATTCTAGATATAAGAAATCAAAACTTCGAATGATTACTGAAAAATATTACGTTTATGGAATTTTGAAATTGGCATCTAAAATTACGAAAAAGATTACAGATATTGTTAAACTTCCCTTTTCTTTTTCATCTTATACTGGCTCAAAATCAAACATTATTTGTGTAATAATATCTAAATCTAGTTAATTATGAAAGACTGTTCTATTAATGAGACTCTTCAAGAACCACTCGTTTCAATTGCTGTGGCAACATACAAAGGTGAAATGTTTCTTGGTAAACAGTTGGATTCGCTTCTTTCCCAGACATATACAAATTTTGAGGTCATTATCAGTGATGACGGAAGTGCAGATAATACACACAGAATATTAAATGAATTTAGTGTAAAGGATAATCGCATAAAATGGTCTCTTAATCCGAAACCAGATGGATTTATTAAGAATTTTGAAAGAGCGATAAGTTTATGTAAAGGAGAAATTATTTTTTTATGTGATCAAGATGATATTTGGTATAAAGATAAACTTGCTAAGCATGTTGAGGTTTATAAAAACAAAAAGATTGTATGGGTTTACAATAAAGTGGTGTTGACAAATAGTGAAAATAAAAAAATTGGATACCTTGAAGATAGTGCGCTAGACTATTATAGAAATAAAACAGCACTAGAAAATACTTGGGGTTCGTGCATTTTAGGTTGTGCCACTTCTTATCGCGCAGAAGATTTGCATAAAATATTACCAGCCGGTAAATTTGCGCCTGCACATGACTCTTGGATACAGTTAGCATTGTATCCAAAAAAATCTTTTTTTATAGATGAATATTTACAAGATTATAGAATTCATAAAGGAAATACATTTGGTTTAGGTGAAAAAGCAACCAAAGAGAGAGAGCAGTTGGCGGTAAAGGAAAACATACTATATTTGAAAAATCTACCGATGAACAAAAATTTATCTTTTGGGAAAAGATTATTTTTTAAAGCTGTTTTTATTGCAAAAATGATTCGTTCACAATATAGGAATTTGTGATAATATAAACTATCAATATGAATTTCCAAATATTTGTCATTAATCTACCCATAGACATCGAAAGGCGAAAGAATATAGAAAAAAGATTACATTTTTTGGGTGCCAAATATGAAATAATGAATGGTATATATGGAGATGATGAACGGGTGATTGCTAGATACGATAATAATCGAGCCATTAAAGAGCACGGTAAACCACTTATTTTTGGTGAAAAGGGGTGTGCGCTTGCGCATATTTTAGTATACGAAAGAATTATAAAAGAAAATATTTCATATGCTGTAATTTTGGAAGACGATATTTTGCTACCAGATAATTTTTTGTCTCTTATTGAAAAAGAGATTGCTAAGAAAAATAAGAATTGGGATTGGTTATCATTTGATTATAGGTACTCAGGGTTACCCTTTTTATATAATTGGTTTTCTGCAACATATCAGACCATAAAAAAGAGACCTACTTTCTTTTTTTATGCATGTTTAAAGGCCCCGTACATGACAACAGTTTCACTTTATGAAGAAATAAGAGAAATCTTTGCCACAAAGTTTCCCAAATATGCAGGAGCTAAACGTTTCTATAGACCTTTGTATAATGCCGGTGCTTATATTCTCACTTTAGATGGTGCAAAAAAATTACTTCCATTTACCAACCCACTCAGAATGGGGGCAGATACTGTGCCAAATAAAGCGCGATTTAAAACCAATTTTAATTTGTACGGGTATGTACCGCTAGTGGTTAGTCAAAATCTTGAAACTTTTGGAAGCAATACTGTTCTCTCAGAAGAGGAATGGGCTAAAATAGTCAGATAGAAAAAATATTAAAATGAACCCGACAAGAATTTTTAATTTTCTTAAAAGATACGCACTAAAGCATCCTTTTTATGTAGCTGTTTACGTTTTCACGTATTTCCTGAAAGATTTCTCTTTCGACGAACACTTTTATTCCAAGGAGGAAATCATAAAAAAATTGCAAGAAGGGAAATCTATTATTAGATTTGGAGACGGAGAGATTAATCTTTTGCTTGATTTAAAAAATCACTACCATGCTTTTTCTCCAAGGCTTAAAAGTATGATGAAGGAAATAGTTGTATCATATTCACAAAAAAGTTCGTATATACTTTCAGTTCCAATTTTTATTAATTATTCAAATAAAAAATTGAAAGAAATAGGAAAGTTTAATGTATGGCTACCTTTTAAGGTTATGTTTTTTTTGATATTCCCAAAAAAGGTTTCTTATATGGATGCGCATAATTTTTACTACAATCAATATTTTGAAAATGTCATAGCACCTGTTTTTAAAGATAAAATTGTAGTTTACATTACGAGAAAAGAAACTATTGAAAGTTTAAAAAATAATTCGCGAATTCCTTGGAGTCGTTGTATTTTTATAGAAGCACCAGAACATAATGCTTTAAAAGAGTATGAAAATATTAAGCACAATATAGACATTGAATTGTCTGATGTTTCGCCAAAAGATATTGTTTTATTTTTTGCGATGGGTCCAGCGGGTAAGTATATTATTTTTGAATACTCGCGCATTGGGTATCAATGCTTAGACCTCGGTAGGGGGGTTGAAGTAATGTTTACAGAAAAGTCTCTACAACATTTAATATAACAATTTATTTGTTATAAAATTCTTTTAATTCTTTTAGTTGTTCTATTATAGTAGGTATTTCTTTATCTGATTCAAGGCACTTATTTACGCTCTGTGGCGCGGCAAATTCTTTGATATTTATATCTTTGTTATATACAAATTTAATATCATTTAATAAATCATATTTACTTCTGATTTCTTTTGTTCCGTACTGATTTAATGTGTGATATTCATCCCAATTGTCAATCAATTGTTCACATAATTTTGCCCACTCTAATGTTGTTATTCCATTCCAATAGTGATTTGTATACCCATTAACTTCATTAGAGGAATTTAGAAACCAATCAAGAAGACTTAGATGAGAATTTTCTTCATGTCCAATTATAGATGTTCTTACAATCTTAGTATTTTTAAAACTATTTTCTATTTTTTCAGATATTACTGCTTTGCTTTTACCATAGTCATCTGTGGCATCACGAATATCACTTTTTGAATATTTTTTAGTGTTATCGATATTCCCAGAAAATTCGCAATCTGTGGATGGGTGTATGGTTTTGATGTTTAGCCCCTCAAGAATTATAGGTAATTCTATATTTATTTTTTCATATAATTTAGGGTCTCTATTTTTTTGTGGGATTATGCCTATGCAATTTATTATATAATCTGGTGCTTTATTTTTTATTTCCTCAATAAATAAATCGTCACCGAAACGTGAGTTTAGAGTGATTATTTCGTATGATTGTGGAGATTTAGAAAAATATTTATGTACAGCATTACCTAACATCCCTTTGTGTCCCAAGATAAGAATTTTTTTTGGTGTGTTTGGCATGATTAATTACGGTTTAAAATAATCGTGGCGTTTTAGTATTTCCTCTAGTTCTTGTTTTGAAACAAGAGTATTTTCTGAGCTTAACCCTTCCTCAGGAAGATTAGCTGTTCCATATATTGTTTTATAGTGCATTAAGTACATGTTGTTTTCTTTATCGAACATAACACGTTCTTTTTCTTGTGGTGCAATCATCTGCTCATGGTCTTTTTCTGATATGCGAGGATTACCTAATTTCCATTTTAGTCCGAATTTGTCCTGGTATATTTCAAACAAATCTTTTATTTTGAAAGATTTAAGATTTGGTACCACGTTGTGGCCAGTTGTTTTAAGTGCATATTCAATACAATCAATCGCTTCTTCAACATCTACCATAAAGCGTGTCATTTTGTCACCATATAATGTTAACTCATAGTCTTTAGCCATTGATTCCCACATAAGCGGGATAATAGACCCAGTTGAATTAAGAACATTACCATAAATAACAGATGATAGTTTTGTTTGCTCTTTTTCTGCATTTAAAATAAAAGATTCTCCAGCCACGAATTTCATGGCACCGTAGAGAGTGGTAGGAGCCCTACTTTTATCTGTTGAAATAAAAGTTGCAGCTTTTAAGTTGTTTTTTATTGCGGCTTTTCTTGAATTTAAGGCACCGTGTATTATTATTTGGACTGCTTCACTTACATTTTGGTCTACTGCTTCAATTTGTTTTAGGGAAGCTGCAAATATACCAATCGTGTGCCCCTTCATTGAATCATTAAGTAAATCATAATTTCTTATATCTCCAACAATACAGTTTATTTTCGGATATTGTTTTTTTAGATAGTAATGTTTTGATTCATCACGACTAAAAATAGTAATTTCATTATCATTATAGAACCTCTTAATAAGATGTTTCCCAAGATATCCTGCCCCACCAGTTATAAAAATTTTTTCTCCTTTTAGTGACATATTATGATAATAATATCATATATATATTAGATTTTATAGTAATATTTTGGTAAAAAATACCCTTTATATAAAAGGCTATTTTTTGGTATACTTTAAGTAAATAATTATGATTTATCCTAAAGTTACGGCAGTTACTATAATGTACGGTGATAGGTGGGGGTTTTTGTCTCAAGTCGTTGACGCTGTAATGAAAGATAAGCACATTACAAAATTAGTAATAGTAGATAACGGCTCTTTAATAGAAGGTCAAATTAAAGAAGGGGTTAAGCAATATGGAGATAGAGTTGTAGTTCTTGAAACTGGTAAAAACCTCGGTTCAGCTGGCGGTTTTGCGAAAGGGATTGAATATGCAAAAAGTACAGAATGTGATTTTGTTTTTTTACTTGACGATGATTCTGTGCCAGAGGATAACTTTGTTGATAAATTTGTTGATGTATTGAAGTTTTTTACGGATAAAAAAGTAGTGTTATCTGCCAGTCGAGATAATGTATTGAATAATAAGGAACATTTTTATAAACCAACTCTTTTAGACGACACACCACGGGGTACTTTTTTTGAAGTGTTTAGTTTTAAGAAAATTATTTATTTTGTTTTACTTTTTATATATAAAAACATTAAAGTAAAGAGGGGTCCTTTTGTGCCAATTGTGCCCACAGAAGGGTTTATTTATGGTGGATCATTTATGCCTATAGAAGCAGTACAAAAAGCTGAATTACCAGACAGTTCTCTTTTTTTGTATGGAGATGACATTGAGTATTCTTGGAATGTTAAAAAACTTGGATATGCTTCGTATCTTTGTGCAACTCCTCGTATGTATGATGTTGATATGACATTTGGTGAAAACGGGTCACACATCTTTGGGCAATTTGATAAACGTACAGCACCATTTAAGGTTTATTATCGTTTACGTAATATGGTTAGACTTTCTAGAAAGCACAGTAAACAAAGTAAAATTGTCTTATTTTTCAATATACTAGTTTGGGTGTTCGGTCTTTTTATTTTAGGTTTTATAAAAAACGGTCCAACTAAAAATTATTTTGAGAGGGTTACTTTGATGTGTAAAGCTGTGTATGCTGGGTACTACCCAAAATCAAGTTTGGCAATAAAAACTGAAAATTGTTTTAACGTTTAATAACTATACGGACTAAACGCATAAAAAGATAGATTAGGAATGTTGGGTAATATAGTATATTTAAGTGTTGTCCCTCATACGCTATAACAATAAGAGTCTCAAATTGTGATATGCGAGATCGTTTTCGGTAATTAAGTCCAACTTTTTCATCGTAGCCATCAGTAATTGTGCTATTGTGGTCATGATAAAACATCTTTTCACATAATCCAACTTGATAGAAGAATAGCCACTCTTCAGCTTGTTTTATGTGTTTCGAAAAACGAATCTTATGAATTAATTTTGTTTCTATACAGTGTGTTGCATCACCTTTGCATTTTTTTAAAATCAGATATTGAATTGCGTAAGAATATGGTTTGTCACTTTCTCTGAATTTAGTAATTGGTTTTCCGTCTGTGTATGCACGGTTGGTTACAAACCATCTATTATCTGGGTGTTTTTTTATTAGTTCATTAAATGTTGAGAGTGCGTCGGGCGACAAATAATCGTCATCATCTAAAAATATAATCCAGTTTGAATCTGCTGTTATTTTATCAAGGGCGTAGTTGCGAGTGTAATTAACCCCACGATTTATGTCATTTACATGATAATGAATACGAGAATCATTTATAGATGAAGCAAATTCCTGATAAGAATTATCGGTAGGGGAGTCATTTACGATAATCATTTCCCAGTCAGTATATGTTTGGTTAAGCAATGAATTCACTGCACGTTTTAATTTGTCAGCGCGTTTGTATGTTGGGGTAATGATACTAAATCGCATGTTATATAAATCCCAAAAGTTTTTTTAGTAAAGTTTTTATACCAAGTACTTCGGTAAGTTTCTTACCAAAACTATAAATGCCAATTGTTTTAAAAAACTTATTTAGAGGGCTACCCCAAGAATGGTGCCAAAGATGTACCCCCATTACATCTGGTCCAAGATCTTGCCCATAAAATTCTTTTATATGTTCACTATCAAATGGATAGAACGTTTTTGGTGGTAAAACAGTTAAAGATTTTTTATCAGAATAATTTTCAAACACCTGTGACAGAACACGCGGGATTGTGATTAGTTCATTTGGGTTTTCATCATAAAACTTTTTACATGCCCCGATGAACTGATTATGATCTGAAGACGCAATCATTCCTGCACTTATCACACCATCTGACTCTTCTCCCAAAACACAATTATGCTCAACAAGTGGAGAAAGTGACTGAAGTAAAAGCATGTCAGTATCTAAATAGAAGCCACCATGCTCGTATAGAATATGAAGACGTGCATAGTCTGCAACGAAGGCCCATTTTTTTTCTTTATAACAACGAGAAGCGAAAGGGAATTTCTCAATAGGGAAGTTTAATTCATTCCATTCTTTTATTTCAAAATCTGGACATTTATTTTTCCAGCTTTCTAGACACTCTGTTATTTCTTTGTTTTTGGGATTATTACCAAACCAGCAGTAATGTATGATTTTTGGGATCATGGTTATAAATCGTAGTATAACATCAAGTTGACCATATTTAACATGATACAAAACTTACCAAGTGTCAATGGGTATAAATTTGTAAATCACATGTTACACTTTGCTTATTATCTTTATTAAAATAATAATTGTACGTATGCAAAGCTTTATCAAAAAACTTGTCTGGTTGTGTTTGGGTATTATTCCTTTTTTGGCGCTGTATGTCGCTGACGGGGGAACACTTGATGTTTTATCAAGTAGTTCAGCAGGACTATTCTTCCCATTTATTTCAGGTAAGAATATAGTTTTCCGTGTTCTTGTAGAAGTTGCGTTTGCTGGATGGGCAATACTCGCTATTCGCGAAGCTTCTTATCGAGTGAATTTCAAAAAAGCACCTCTAATGATTGCGTACATGGTATTTATGGTGGTTATTTTCTTTGCGGATATCTTTGGTGTTGATAGAGATAGAAGTATTTGGAGTAACTTTGAACGAATGGAAGGATTTGTTGGGCACGTTCACCTCTTTGCATATTTTGTGGTATTGACTGCTATGATTGCATCTCTTAAAGATTGGAGAAATATGTTCAAGGTGTTTATCGCTTCAGACATCTTGGTTCTTATCTACGGTTATGGGCAATTACTCGGTGCGAAAGGGTACATCTTTGCAGACAATTTCCCAAAAATGGCTGAATGGTTTTCTACACGTTTTCCGATTCATATGAGTGCAAACCGACTTGATGCAACAATAGGAAACTCAGCATATTTTGCGATTTTTTGTCTAATGTCTGCTTGTATCGCGGGACTTCTTTGGTCACAATCAAAATCTACGAAGCTTTCATGGGGATACCCGGTACTTATTGTTTTAAACTTAATCGGCCTATTTTATTCTGGTACACGTGGCACAATGATTGGCCTTATCGGAGGTATTATCGTTACTTTGTCACTTATTGCATGGCACGAAAGAGGTCATTTTAGAAAGGTTTTAATTAGTACTTTGGTTGCAATGATTGTTATTGTCGGATCACTCTTTGCGTTTAAGGATAGTTCTTTTGTACAGTCTTCACCGACACTGGCTCGTTTTGCAAGCATCTCACCAACAGATGTTACTTCTTCTAGTCGTATTCATATTTGGAAGATTAGTTATGAGGCATGGCTTGAACGACCAATGCTAGGCTATGGTCAGGATAACTTTAGTTATATTTTTGCGCGTAAGTTTAATCCAGAAAAAATGTGGGGTCTTGAATCTTGGTATGACAGATCACACGATGTGTTCTTTGATTGGTTAGTTGCTGGTGGAATACTTGGACTCACCTCTTATCTTTCTTTGTATGTTGTAGCCCTATGGCTAATGTGGAGAAAGAAAAACGATATGCCTGTTCGTGAAAAAGCTATCATTACAGGAACAATTGCAGGGTATTTTATTCATAACATCTTTGTGTTTGATAACTTAACAAGTTACATACTATTCTTGGCACTTCTTGCGTACATTGTTGTGCGCACAAAAGGGGAGCATGAAGTTCACCAAGGGAAAACTCTTGCAAGTAATGACCAAATAAATTACGTCTGGGCTCCTGCTATAGTAATAGCTCTTCTTATTTCTCTTTATTATGTTAACTACAGACCGTTAGCTGTAAATAATCTTCTGGTAAACGGATTGAATATTGGTCAACTTACAAAAACAATGCCATTTACTGAAGCAGTTAAGGTACAAGAGGAGTCGTTTACAAAAGCTATTGCTATGAATACACTTGGAAGTGAAGAGGCTCGCGAGCAATTTCTTCAAATGGTGGTACGTGTAACACAAGTAAATATTCCAGAAGGTGTTACACAAAAAGATAAAGAAGAAATCATGCAGGTAATAAATAATTTGGTTAAAACAGCACGTGATGACATAACGTCTTCACTACCATCACACAAGGAAGACGTTCGTATGCTTTCCGTTTATGGTATGTTTTACAATGGCATAGGAGATCCAGTGTCAGCTGAAGAGGCTCTTATAATGGCACATGAAATCGCACCAAAGAAGCAGTTAATTTCATTTGAATTAATTCGCTCTTATCTCATGGAACGTAAATACCCTCAAGCTTACGCACTCGGACGTGAGACGTATGACCTTGCACCAGAGTACCCAGATGCTACAAAATGGTATTTGTTAAGTGCTGCATACGCGCACGCATTTAAAGAGGCTCGCGCATACATAATTTCAAATGGTAGAACTATTCCTTTTGATGGAGATGTTTTGAACGCCCTTGTGGTAACAGGGCAAACTTCTATAGCAATTGAGATTCTTCAAGAGGTGAAAAAATCAAACCCTCAATACGGGCCTCAGGTAGATGAATACATTAAACAAATACTTGCACCTAAAAAATAGTAGTAGTAAACTAAGTTGGTGAGCGCCGATTGGTGTGCTTACAAGATAAATGAATGCCTGCGCAAATGGTCATCTTCGGATGGCCATTTACGTTTCCAAAAAATGGAATTTAAGGTAGAAGTGCTTACGAGCTTAAATTACAAGGTCCGACCTTGTAGCGCACTAGGTCTGACCTAGCGTAGGAAACTTTTTTGCTTTAAAATAGTTGTGGGTATTTAATACTTGAAACTTAAAACTATAGATTGTACACTGTGTGAGTGGAAACCCTTCGCAAGTAATTGCGGTGGGCGACCGCGCTCACATAAGGCATTTATCTTTGGAGCATGCCACGCTCACCACAATTGGGTGCGAGGCAAAAGAAAAGCGCGAACCTTCGGTTCGCGCTTTTCTTTTGCCTTATATTATTTTTTAAAACAAATAAAATTTTTTAAATGCGAGGTGGAAATAAAAATTATTTACAATGAAGCAGATGAAATGATTTTGTTTTTTAACTATTCCCCACAGACCAAGAGCCATTAGCTGTTAATTTAACTTTTGGTTTTTCATCGTGAGCAACATGAAGCAATCCAGTTGCTGCAATCATTAGCCCGTTATCGGTTGAGAGAGATTTTTCTGGAACATAAAGAGTGAAGCCTTCAGTCTCTGATAATTCCTTAAGGGAAAATCTAATGTGTGTATTAGCGCTTACCCCACCACCTACAATTACAGACTGCGCACGGGTTTCATAAACGGCTTGTTTAACTTTTGAAACAAGCACATCTGTTACAGCGTTTTCAAATTCTAGAGATAGCATTTTTTTTATAACATCATCAATCTCTCCTCTTTTATTTAATCTAACCATTACCGCAGTCTTAAGTCCGCTAAAAGAAAAACTCAAATCCCCACTGTGAATCATTGGGCGAGGGAGTCTTAAGTCTTCGTCGACGAGTATGCCTTCTTTTCGCGCATGTTCTGCAAGACGAGAAATCTCTGGACCCCCAGGATATGGCAGACCAAGCATTCTAGCAACCTTATCAAAAGCCTCGCCAACTGCATCATCTCTTGTTTTTCCTATGACTTTATATGAACGCATTTTAGAAATATGGACTATTTCTGTGTGTCCTCCAGAAATCAGTAGCGCACACGCTGGAAAGGCGATATCTGCCATTTCGTACACATCATTTGATAAAGTCAGCGTACTGGCCACTATGTGGCCTTCCATGTGGTTTATAGGGTACAAGGGGACGTTCCAGACGGTGTTTAGGGCAATAGCGCCGTTTATTCCAACCCATAAAGCAGGTTCCAGTCCTGGGCCTTGAGTAACCGCAATAGCGTCTATTGCAGGTTTTTGGATTCCTTCAAAAAGCACTTTCATTGCAGACAACATTTCTGGCTCTCTTTCAAAAAGAGTCTCTAACTTTTTACGATCAGCGTTTGGCAAATGGTATGTATGAGTTCGCTCTACAAGTAAATCTGCTTCTTCCAAACATTCAGCAATTAATTGTGTGAGGGCTTTTGCGTGTTCACGTTTTGCAAGCATCGGGAATACCCCTCCATACTGGGTGTGTAAGTCTGTCTGTGAAAGAACTTTATGTGACAAAACTTCAAAGCGTAAATTTTTACCGCGTGCGCGTTTAACGATAGAGACAGCTGTCTCATCACAACTTGTTTCAATAGCAAGAAGAATCATAGTGGACACATTATAGCAAATATAGATACTAATCGTTAGAAATATTTTACGTTTAATTTGGTAATAGATTCAAAATGTTTTGTATCAAACCTTGTGTTTCGTAGTTACCAACGGTAAGCCATGTTGGAAGACCAAGTATACACAAACCATCCGCATCTTTTGCGAGAGACATGCCTCCTGAATTTCCATTATCAATTTTCGCAGACACAAAGTAATTTGCTTCACCTTTTTGTGATGTATCATAACCAGAAATAATTCCATTTGTTACTGTACGATAAATAACATTTACGGTACCAATAGTATCAATGCTAAGAGTTGTATTTCGTTTTGCATAAGCGGGAAATCCTATTATTACAATAGGTGTACCAACGGGCATTAGTTTTTTACAGACCCTAACTTTTTCAAGCGAATAGTTATAGTTTGCAACTGGAACACTTTTTGAATAAATTGAATCACCGATTGTCAGTATTGCTTCGTCAGTATTTTCGTTAAATGTAGCAAATGTATCTTTGACACTAAAAATACCAGTAGTTTCATTGGATGTATTTGTGATTGAGACAACACATTTATCTGCACCTTTAACAACGTGAAGATTTGTCATAACCACATAAGGGTTACCCTTAAAATTCCAAAGAGTTCCGCTTCCACTCGAAATAGTTGTTGCGTTTGAACAAATAACTTGAACAACACCAGTCAAATATGGCGCGAGATCATTTGAAGAGATAATTATCTCTTTTGGTAATTTTGCTTGATCTGTTACCGTTTGTGTAAGTGTTTGTAATTTCGCATCTGTTAACTTGGCTTCGATTTTAGTTTTATTTAAATCATCTTTTGCCAGCTCCAAAGCTTTTTGTTGTAAGCTCACCAATTCCTGAGCTTTTTGTTCTTGAGTAATTTGGGACTGGTTTTGGTTTTCAAGAATTGTTTCTTGGGCGGTAATTACATTTTTATATAATCTATATCCGACGTAGCCCATAATAAACATAGATACGAAAATAGTCGCAATGCTTATGCTTAAGATTTTTAATATTAATTTTGTAGTTATACGTACGCGCATGGGTTGTGAGTTCTCTCGATGTCATATAGTATATCATTATATGAAAATCGTAATCCTAAGTGTTGGAAAGGAAAAAGATGACCTTATAGACGATATTGTTCGGCATTTCCAAACACGACTTTTGAGATATTTACCCGTTGAATGGATATTTGTTGCGCATGACAGTACAAAAGAAAAAGAAGGGGAAAAGATTTTATCGCAATTAAAAAAAGAGGACTATGTAGTTTTGCTTGATGAAAAGGGGAAGGATATGAAAAGTGAAGCTCTCGCGGAATTGGTAGAAAATAGGATGGTGGATTCAGTGAGGCGGATGGTGTTTATTATTGGAGGCGCCTACGGCGCCTCCAGGGCGGTAGAAGAACGCGCCAACTACACATGGAAATTATCCAGCTTAGTTTTTCCTCACATGCTTGTGAGAGTGATATTACTTGAGCAGTTGTATCGTGCGATGACGATTATAAAAGGGGAGAAGTATCATCACGAGTAAATTTGTGGGCGATACAGGAGTCGGTCACAAAACTACCTCGCGTTGCTCGAAGTAGTTTCGCGACCCTATATTCGACTCCTGACGAAAATGAAGCAGTTCATTTTCTTATCACCCCAAAAAACCTCACTATGTTCACTTTTTGTGGGCGATACAGGAGTCGAACCTGTGACATCCACAACGTCAATGTGGCGCTCTACCAACTGAGCTAACCGCCCTTATAAATAGATTATATATTATTTTTCTAAATTTTGAAAAATCCCAGAAATGTGTTATAGTATTTAACTAATTGGCCCCATCGTCTATCGGTTAGGACATCGGCTTTTCATGCCGGTAAGCGGAGTTCGACTCTCCGTGGGGTCACAGGTACAAAAATGAGCTCAAGCAAAATTGCTTGAGCCATTTTTGTTCTGTGACATTACGAGTAACAATGTCCAAACATTGTTACGTGAGAGTTGAACAGAAAAGCGGTCTACGAAATTCTATAAATAAAAGCTGAATTCCTGGCTTTTATTTCTAGAATTTTGTCGCTTTTCTCTTAGGTCAAAATGTTGAGTGGTTTACGAATATCGAAGATATGAAGTAAACTACCAACATAATGACCGACTCTCCGTGGGGTCACCAATTTAAAATGATAGCCAATTAAATATTGCATAAAAGAAAACCCCACATTAGATTATATCTTTGGTGGGGTGGTTTATTTTGTTAACACAAAACCTAGGACTTCATTTGATCTAAAGCTTCCTTCGCAACTTTTTTAATAGCTAATATTTTGCTCCATTTAGAGATTCTTTCCATATCCTCAACACTGGCTTTGTTATTAACAATAAGAGTATTTAAGAATTTAATTCCTAAATCCTTTGTTAGTGGGTTTAAAACCATAAACAGAAGAGGTTCTCGACTTAGTTCGTTGGAATTTTTTTCCAACTCTTCAGCAATAAGTTTTTTTATTGTTTTGTAGCTACAAATTTTGTATATATTAAATAAACACTCAGGAGCTAAACTCCCTTGAGAAATCAATCCTTTAACAAATTTAGTCGCCTGAAGTCTTTTATTACGGTCTAGACGGTGTCTTTTTAAAAAACAAAAAATATCTTCTATTTCATTATTCATTTTCTACCCATTCTTTCTTAAGGATTATTTGAAACAACAAAAACACTGTTTGTTATACTAACATTTATTTTTAAAATGTAAACAATATAAAAACTATACACCCCTTAATACTGTAATCTTCGCGCCAATAGAATTAAGTCTCTCTGCAATATCTGCATAACCTCTTTTGATTGAATACACATTACGAAGAAGTGATGAGCCTTCAGCTGCAAGCATTGCAATTAGAATAATAGCCGTCGGACGAAGAGCAGGAGGGGAGACGATTTGTGCGCCACGTAATTTTGTAACGCCATTTACAAGTGCGCGGTGCGGGTCAAGAAGTTTTATGTCAGCACCAAGTCTATTTAGTTCTGTGAAATAAATAGCGCGGTTCTCCCATGTCCAATCGTGAATAAGAGTTTGCCCAGAAGCCATGCAGCAAATAGGTACAAAGAATGGAAGGTTATCATTATTTATTCCAGGGAAAGGTTGAGTGTGTATTTTGTCATGGGGTGCAGTTAGTTTTGAAGGTAGAACTGTAATATCTACAAGATTAGTACGACCATTTTTTGCTAAATATTTTTTAGAGACTATAAATTTTTGCCCCATACGTTTTAATTTTTCCATTTCTAATGTCAAAAATTCAATAGGACAGCGTGTTACAGTTAGTTTTGACTTCGTTACTATTCCAGCCGAAATAAAAAACATACTTTCTATCGGGTCTTCACTATTGTAATGTTCGACATTTGTATTTATTTCTTTTTTACCATGAACTACAAGTGTGGTTGTGCCGATACCGTCAATTTTTACACCGAAACTTTCAAGCAAGAAACAAACATCTTGCACTTGGTAGTTTGGTGGAGCAAACATTATGGTGGTTGGTCCTTCTATGCGAGACGCGGCTATGATAGCGGTTATCGCACCAGTGTCTGATGACTCATAAAGTGGTATAGTTCCTGCATGTAACTTTTTGTATGAAATAGCGTAGTGATTTTCTTTAGTTTCTATTTTTACACCAAGATAATCAAGCGCGTATTTATGTGAAGCAACAGTTCTCTCTCCCATTTTGCAACCTCCAGAGTGAGGGAGTGTGAAGTTATTAGAAAAGTGAATGAATGCTCCTGCAAAAGTAAATGAACGTATGCGAGTTGCTACGTCTTTGTTAATTTTTGAAAACGAGAGTTTTTTCGGCGGAATGATTTCAAGCGCAGTATCATCGTGTGTCCAGCGGATTTTTACACCAAGACTTTCTAGCAATTCTTTATATCTATAAACTTCTTCAATGTGAGGTATGTCGCAGAGTATTGTTGTGCCAGAGTTCACCAAAGAGGCGACCATCATGTTAATGGCGCCGTTTTTTGAAGTATTGGTCACGATTGTGCCAGATAATTTGCGCCCACCTTCAACTTTGAAGTCTATTGTGTCTTGAAGACTGACAATGTTATGCTTGAGAACCTCACCCATTTTCATGAGTTGTTCTATTGTGACGTTTTGGTTTCCGGATTCGATACGAGCTACAGCAGATTGAGAAGTCTTTAGTGCTTTTGCAAAATCACCTTGAGTCATACCGCGTTCCTCGCGGAGTTTTTTGATGAAGAGTCCAATTTTCTGCTGATCATTTGGAGGCATGTTAAAAGTATAACATACACTATATCATATATGATATAGTGTATGTTATACTAAAAAACTCTTTATTTTACAATGTTTTATAACAGTGATTTCAAGAAGTAAAGTGTAAGTGCCGACATTATTATTGTTATAATAACACCGAGAATATTTCCCAACTTTCCGTTTACCTTATCTCCAAGTATTTTTTTATTATTTGCAATAAGAAGCACAAGTATCATAAGAGGTGGAGCTAGAAGTCCATTTAGAATAGCCGCATAATATAGCATTACTATAGGGTCAATTGTAGAAAGATTAACAAGCAATCCAACAAGTGTTGCAATAATAATCACCGCATAAAATGCCCTTGCATGAGAGAATTTTTTACCGAGACCTTCTTCCCAACCGAAAGCTTCAGATATTGCATATGCTGCAGAGCCAGCAAGCACTGGAACCGCTAGTAATCCAGTACCAACGATACCAAGAGTAAATAGTAATGATGCAAATTTCCCGGCAAGCGGTTCAAGGGAAGAAGCTACTTGAGCGGCGGAAGTTATTTCCGTAACCCCATTTGCGCCCAATGTTCCGGCGACGGTTATGATGATGAAGAATGTTACAAGGTTTGAAACAAACATTCCAAAAGCTGTGTCTGTACGCATTTGACGCACGTCATTGTTTGTAATCTTCGGAACACCTTTACCCATAGCACGAATCTTTCCTGCTACAAGCTCCTCTTCCACCTCCTCGTCGGCTTGCCAGAAAAACAAGTAAGGGGAGATGGTAGTACCTAACATAGCTGTGATGTTTAGGATAAAGATATTACTCATTTCAAAATGCGGAATAATTGTCGCGAAAAATATTTTTTGCCAGTCTTGAGTGACAAAAAATGCAGCTAAGATATAAGCAAGAACTGTTAGTGCTAGATATTTAAGGAAATAAACATATTTTGGGTATGGTATAAATACTTCAGAAAGGGTTGTGATAAGGGTAAGAATACCGAGCGCCACAATAAATGGAATAGGTACCACCAATTGAACAGCCGAAGCCATAGCGCCTAAATCCGCACCGATATTTATGATGTTAGTAATTGCCAGAAGCGCAATTGCACTGAAGAGAATTTTGCGGTTATAGTATTTTTTGATAACCCCAGCGAGACCCGTACCTGTAACCATTCCGATACGTCCACACATTTCTTGAATCGCCACCATGAATGGGTACGAAAAAAGAGCTAACCATAATTGAGACAATCCAAACATTGCACCAGTTTGTGCATATGTCGCTATTCCTGATGGGTCATCATCTGCGATACCTGTAATAACTCCTGGTCCGATAGATTTTTTTAGACGCCTTATTAGTTCTTTCATGTTTTATATTTATATAAAAATAATTCTACTATTTTTAGTAGAATTAGGCTGTGAGTTATGCGTGTAGGTGAAGGTAAATATCCTCTAGGGCACGAACTGCGTCGCCGGCTGCGATGTTATTTTGGTGATAAAGCACATCAGTACAGTCACCAGCTGCCCAAATACCTTTGGCTGATGTTTCTTGAGTACGAGGATCAGTAACAATATTTTTTGTATTGGTTAGCTCAACTATGTTTTCTGCAAAAGATGTAGCAGGGACTTGTCCAATTTCTACGAAGATTGCTCCAACAGGAATAGTGACATCATTTCCAGCTGTGTCGGTATATGTAAATGATTCTACAAATTTATCTCCACCTATAGACTTAGGTGATGCACCGATAATTAGTTTAAAATTATCTCTAGATTTTAATTTTTCAACTGTAATTGCATCTGCACGTGGTTCGCTACGAGAAATAAGTGTTACTGATTTGCAGTAGGCGAGTAATTGAGCAGCAGATTCAAAACCAGCGTTACCTCCACCAACCACTACAACATCAGAACCAGTAAATAATGGGCCATCACATGACGCACAATACGTAACACCTTTGTGTTCAAATATATCAGCCCCAGGTATATCTAATTTACGGCGAGATGAGCCAGTTGCTATAAGAACTGTCTTGCCTGTGCTAGTCTCATTATTTTCTAATGTGACTGTAAAATTTCCATCAGTTCCTTCAATTTTTGTTACTCCATAATTTTCAGAAATAGAAAGAGTTTCTCCTTTGTATTCCATAACGTGAGATTTTAAAGATTCTGCTAGCTTTGCGCCAGATATATGCGGTGTACCAATCCAATTTTGGATATCATCTGAAACTATTGATTGACCACCCCATTCTTTTACAACTAGAAGTGTTTTTAGTTGTTTACGAGCAGCATAAACGGCCGCCGCTGTTCCAGCTGGACCTCCTCCTATAATAATTAAGTCGTAAATAGTATTCATATGAGGAAAAGTATAACATAACAGGAAATAATATTTTTAGAAAATTTCAATTTACGGGAAGGAAAAAATAAAATTAAAAGCGCTCCTTTTTGGAGCGCTTTTAATTTTATTTTTTCCTTCGGAGGAACGGAGGTAAAGCTTCCCATTCATCGTCTTCTTCGTCGTCATCAAATTTGAAAATTGTTTTTTTATCGGCAGTTTTTGATTTTTTTGAATCTTCATCAGTTTTCTTCTCGTCACTCATTTCCAAATCAATACGCTTATCTTCTTTTGATTCAGTTATTGCTTCAGAAACAGTTTCGGTTTTTTCAATGCGAGCTTCTGGTACCGTAGATTCAGTCTCATGTCTTGACTCAGCTTGAGGAATAGCTGAAGAATGACCACGAGTAGAAAATCCACTAGGGAAACCTGTCGCGATAACAGTTACCTTTATTTCATCTTTCTTAAGTGAAGAATCAGTTGCGATACCAAAAATAATTTTCGCATCTTTGTCTACTGATTCAGTGATAATTTTCGCAGCTTCTTGAACTTCTAACATTCCAAGGTCATCTGCTCCATAAATAGCAAATAGAACACCCTTTGCTCCGTGGATAGAAACATCAAGAAGAGGGGAGTTGATAGCTGCCGAAGCTGCTTCACGTGCACGGTTTTCTCCCATACCACGTCCCACACCCATGAGAGCTGTTCCGGAATCCTTAAGAATTCTTTTTATATCTGAAAAGTCTAGGTTAATTATTCCAGGATTACGGATAATATCTGAGATACCTTCAACAGCTTGCTTCAAAACTTCATCACACATTTCAAAAGCTTGTTTTACTGAAGTGTTTTTATCAATAACAGAAAGTAGGCGGTCGTTAGGAATAACAATAAGTGCGTCTACTTCTTTTTCAAGGTCTTCCAATCCTCTTTCTGCCAGCTTCATGCGTGATGCACCTTCAAAAAAGAAAGGCTTTGTAACTACACCAACAGTAAGAATGCCTTCGTTTTTTGCAATTGCTGCAACAACAGGTGCGGCACCAGTACAAGTTCCACCACCCATACCACCAGCGATGAATACCATGTCTGCGCCTTTGATAACGTCTTGAACTTCTTCACGAGTTTCTTCCGCTGAACGCTTTCCAACTTCTGGGTCCATACCAGCACCAAGACCTTTAGTAAGATTTTTACCAATATGAATTTTCTTTTCAGCCAGTGAATGATGAAGGTCTTGTGTGTCAGTATTCATAGCAATGAACTCAACTCCTTGAAGTTTTGAGTTGATCATGTGGTTCAGTGCGCCTTTTCCAGAGCCTCCGATACCGATGACTTTGATGCGAGCGAAGCTTTCAATTTCTGGATTTACTTTTGCCATGGTTGTGTAGTAATTATTTGATTTGTTATCTAATAACTATACCAACTTGGCACACGTTTTGCAAAGAGACTTTTTTTGGCTAGTTTTTATTAAAAACCATTATGTATTAAGGTAAAAACTGCGAAAACATCTTCTTGACACGAACAAAAAATGATGTCAGAAGGTCTTTGAGAACATCATTTTCGGTATCATATGGAGCAAGAAACGTTAGACCGTAACATCTAGCCCATCCACTATCACGTAAAGTATCGTTTGTAATTCGAGCTAACTCACCCGTTGATATTTTTATTGGAAGTTTTAATTCATTACGAAATACAAACTCAAGCTTTGGAACAAGTGAAGTTGAACCGCACACAACTATTCCAGCTGGGAGTAATTCTTGGCGACCAATACGAGACAGTTCTTTATTTATTTTTATGCAAAGGTCCTCAAGACGCGCCTCAATTATTTCCTCAACCCGACGTTTTGAATGTGATGTTGCTGAACGCCCACATTTTATTTCCTCAGCTTCCTCAAGAGTTATTTTTAAACCAAGAGCAATATCTTTTGTGATATCATCTCCTCCGACTGGAATTGTTGAAACCAAAAGGGGGATATTATTTTCGTATACTAAAATAGAAGTAACACCTGCCCCAATATTTATAAGTGCAACCCCCGCAACTTTTTGTTTTTTTGTGAGAAGGGGAATACTTTCAGCCACTGGCCCAGCTACGATATCGGTAATTCTAACCTCAGACTTATCAAGCATCTTCTTAAGAACGTTCATACACTGAAGAGGATAAGTAACAAACAAAGTTTTTACTTCAAGTTTATTACCTCTTACTCCAATGACATTTCCACGAACCTCATTTCCGTCTAACTTATATTTCATTGGGATAGTGTGAACTATCGCTTTATTGCGAATGTCTGGTACACCTTTATTTGCGTCTTTTATCGCATTATCAATATCCAAATCTGTTACTTGGGCATCTCCACGAGAGACTTGTGCGTGACCGTTTGCATGATGAGATGAAAGTCCTATTGCACCAAGAGCTACCAAAGTATGTAAAGTATTGTGCCCAGACGTTTCCTCAAGAGTGTTTATTGCATCTATTATGACACGGGTGACTTCATCGATATCTGTTATATTGCCACGGTCTACCCCATCAAGTGTTTTTTTATATGTCGCGACCACAACAGGAAAGCGTTCACCTTCCATGTGTAGCGCACCTATTGCGCGCAAGTTTCCACTTCCGATATCAATCCCCACTATCATGTCATTAATATTGTTACGCGCCACAGATTTTGATAAGTTTTTAGATTTTATTTATAAAACTTATTTAAGTAAGTATTTTCCAACTCTTCCATTGTACTACCATGGTCGTGTCCTTTCAAATGTAACACTCCGTGAATAACAAGAAGGTGAAGAAATTTTTTGTATGACATATCAAAATTTTTTGCGTCACGTCTAACAGTTGATAATGATATATATATTTCACCTTCATCATCTGAAAGAGGGAAGGAAAGGATGTTTGTTGGATAGTTTTTTTCTCGATATGTCTTGTTAAGATCTTGAGATTCTTTCGGAGTACAAAAAATTATTGATAGATTGTATTTTTTACCCAAAATAGTTTCCTTAATAGGCAAAAATGGCACATCAGGGATAGTGCCATTTTTTCTAACTATAGTGAGATTATGTAACTCACGTAGTGCCATATTATTATCTGCGGCCCTTTTTACGTTCTACAACCTTACCCATGCGCTTATCTTGTTCGTACTTTGCAAGGTTTGCAAGCTTCTTCAATTTAGCGCGCTTTGTTTTTAGTACAGATAGTGGGCGATCGCTGTAACGGATACCGCGAACACGAGGAAGAATTCCTGCTTCTTGAACGCGCTTCTGAAAGCGGCGAACAAGAGAAAGGGCGTTTTCGCTCGGGTTCTTTTTTACTTCTACGTTTACGTTTGACATATGTAGGTGCAATTATATCACAATAAATCTGGTCTGACAAATATAAAACACCAAAAGAACTCAAGTTCTATCAAGCAAAAACTTTACTTCAAATGCTTTATATAATCCGATAGCGCATCTATTTTTACCGTGTCTTGTGAACGGGTACCCATGTGACGAACGATAACCGTGTTGTCCATTGCTTCTTTTTGTCCGAAAATAATACAGTAAGGGATTTCCATTTTTTCGGCCATACCAAGCTGCGCGCCAAGAGAGTCTTTTGAAAGTGATTGATGAACTGGAATATGCGCTTTGCGAAGAACTTCCATAACACAAAGACTTTTTAGTTTGGCTTCAAACCCAAGTTGTATGAAATAAACTTTTGGAGCCTTCATTATTCTCGGAGCGATAGTTTTACATTCAGAGAACATACGAATGCGCTCCATGCTAAGTCCAGAGCCCACTGATGGAACATCTTTTTTACTTCCCATCATTTTTGCTAGATAGTCATAACGTCCTCCGCCAGTGATTGTTATTTCTTTTTCTTTACCATCTTCGCCTACATCAATTTTTACTACTTCAAAAACTGTACGAGAATAATAACTTTGTCCACGTACTAGAGAATTATTAACACGATAAGGAATTCCCATCTCTTCTAAATACTGAAGGACTTCTTTAAAGTGGTTTCTTGCGTCAGATGAAAGGTATGAAAGGGATGACGGAGCATTGTCTTTCATTGGTTGGCATTGTGGCTGCTTGCAATCAAGTAAACGAAGAGGGTTAGTTTTGATACGCTCATGACAATCTTTACAAAGTAAGTCTAGATGCTTCTTGTAATAATTTGTTAACTCTTTAACAAAAGCTGGGCGAGTTTCTTTATCTCCCATTGAGTTAATATCAATAACTAAATCTTTAAAACCGTATTCTTCTAAAATTGTCATCAAAGTACGAATAATAAGAGCATCAGCTATAGACTTATCTGTTCCTAAAATTTCAAGATTGAATTGTCTGAATTGTCTCCATCGTCCACGCTGTGGTTTATCGTGTCTGAAAGTTTGACCGTATGAGTAAAGCATTACAGGCTGTGGAAGAGTTTGCATCCCATGCTCTAAATATGCACGCATAACAGAAGCTGTGTATTCTGGTCGTACAGCAATTTTGTCGCCACCTTTTGTTTTCAAAGTGTACATTTCCTTATCAATAATATCTGTCCCTTCTCCAATGGCTGAGACAAAAACTTCCTCATGTTCAAGTACGGGTGTTTCTATAGGCTTAAATCCATAGTAGACAGCAATTTCTTGAGCTTTTTCAAAAAGACCTTGAAAGGCATAATATTCTGCATCAATTAAATCATCCATTCCTTTCAAAGTTGTCGGTGTCGTCTTTATTTCTTTTTTTGTATCATCGTTCATAAAAATTGTGAAGGTTAGGGTTATTATTTAGTATACAAGAATTGGCCAGGCTCATATGACATTGTGGAGAGGGGGAATACACGGAATAAAACTTGCCCTTTAATATTTGCACTATCAAGTGGACCCCAATCACGACTGTCGTAACTCTGTGCACGGTTATCGCCCATCATAAAATACTGATGATCATCTAACATAACATCAGTATTTTTACGAAAATCCTTAAACATAATATATGACTCATCAAGAACAAACCCGTCAGGATTTGCTTTGTTGTAAATAGTTGTCACACCATCTTGTACAACAATGCGTTCACCAGGAAGACCAATGACACGCTTGATTAAATATTTTCCATTGTATGGATTTACTCCATTTTCGTATAATTTGAATATCATTACATCTCCACGGTGTGGTGTGCTTAAAATATAAGAAAGTTTATCTACCAATAAGAATTCTTGATTGTGATATGTTGGAAGCATAGACCCGCCATCAACTATAAAAGGCTGTATGAGAAATGCTTGAATGCATTTAACTAGAATAATAATGCCAATAATCCATATGAGTAATGATGAAGGCTTCTCATCTTCTTCAAGTAGTCTTATCTTTACAAGAGATCTTCTCCATGAAGAAAAAAACATTGCAAGTATAAGAGAAATAATAAGAAGACCTATAAGACAAAAAATAAAAACCGAAATGGGATTCTGCGACATGTCAACGAGAGTTTCAAGAGAAATATTCAGTATAGAGGATAACATTGTTTGTTCAGTATATAGAGAGATTTTATGTTATGCAACATAAAATAATTTTCATTTTTAAATTTTTAAATTTTTAATTAAAATACAACAATTCATACAACTGAGTGTTGTATCACGTTTAGTTTTTACGTCTAGTTTTTTAAAATTTACACCCATTCTAGCTAATGATAGAATAGATGTATGATATTTACTCTTGTACCTCTAGGTAACCCCGGTGAAAAGTACGCACGCACTCGTCATAACGCTGCGCGTGTTTTGATTGATATGATTCGTGATGATATAAAAAATATTTTGGAGTGTGAAATTTTCATTCCTGAAACATTTATGAATGAAAGTGGAAAATCTGTAAGTGAATACATGCGTTATCACGAAGGTCGCGAGTTGGTTGTTATATATGACGACAAGGATTTACCGTGCGGAACATTTCGTATTTCTTTTGATAGAGGAAGTGGGGGGCATAATGGTATTAAAAGTATCATTGATTCACTTGGCGCAAAGGATTTTATTCGTATTCGTATTGGTATAGCTCCACATGATGTTGATGGAAAAATAATTCTCCCACCATCTGGCATGGAAGTGCAGGATTATGTAATGGGGAAAATTAGAGAAGATGAAGAAGAATCACTACGAGCAATTACCCATGATGTACTCGGTGCAATAAAGACAATAATAGATGAAGGGTATCAAAAGGCGATGGAGAGATACAATTAAAAACACCACTCTGTTGGTTATTGTGAGTGGTGTTTGGGTTAACGTACGTTGCTGATTGCAAGTGCGGTTGCTTCTTGGAGAATCCTGTCCGGTGTCAGATGCAGTTGATCTTCAATCATTTGCATTTCATCGATGTCGTTTTGAGAAGGTTTCTCTTGTGACATCAATGTGGCGTACCGCAGAATCATTTGTTCATGTGCTTTTATCATGGCGATACTCCTTTCTTATTTAATACTAACACTTAATGAGTAAAAGGTCAATAGCGCAAAAATTGCGTAAGTTGCACGTCCTCCAGAAGAAACCTCTCTCATCCATGAGATATCTTTTTCTTCTTTTGCAAGATTACGAGATAGGATATTTATTGAATCCATAAGGCTTTCGTGGGAATTGTGACGTAATTCATCAATATTTCTTAACTCCGCCATTGCTTCTTCCAAGTCTTCTCCTTTTGATTTCATTTCTTCAATTATTTTTTGTTCATTCATCATGCTAAATACATCATGAGCATAAGACTTACATTGTTTAATCATTTGTTCGTACAATTTGATTAGAATTGGGTTGCCTTCGCATTGCTCACGTAAATCTTCTGGAGTAATTGCTGGGCGAAGTGTGTTGTACCCATGTGTTTCCATGGATGAAACAACTTCTTTGTCGGAAAAAGGTTCGTGTTGAAAAGTCATAGATATTCCTAGTGTAACCTGTTTGTGAAATATTAAAAGCGGCGCCTACGGCGCCGCTTTTAATATTTTTACAATTACGCTTTCTTATCTCCGTATGTAAGAGTCATACGTTCTTCGTCCGCATCAAATAGAGTGATTGTAAACTTGTAACTCTTTCCAAGTGATAGAGTTTCGCGAAGTTTTGCTTCATCTCCAAAATCAGATACATGTACAAGACCAGCAACACCTTCTTCAACAGAAACAAGGGCTCCGTGTTTGTTGAATTTAATCACAACACCTTCAACCTCATCTCCTTTTTTATATTTCTTAGCGGCTTCTTTCCAAGGGTTTTCCTTAAGAGCTTTAAGAGAAAGTGAAATCTTTCCATCTTTCACTTCAATGATACGAGCGCGAACTTTTTCTCCAACACGAGCGTGTGCTTTTGTATCCTCAACAAGCCCCCAGTCAATTTCACTCTTGTGAACAAGACCTTCTACTCCGTCAGTTAGCTTAACGAAGATACCGAACTCAACAACACCTGTTACAGTTCCTTCTACATCTTCACCAACTAAGTAGTTACCCATAGCAACTTCTTTTGTTTCCTTTGAACCACCATCTTTCTCAGAGAAGATAAGTTTTCCTTCTTTTGGAATAGCACTAATAATACTTACAGAAATACGTTTACCGATAAGCTTCTTAAGTTCACGAAGAATCTTATCTTTATCTCCGTCTTCGATACGTGGATAATTTTCTTCCTTAAGCTGTGAAGCTGGAAGGAATCCAGCCATACCTTGCCATTCAATAATAAGACCCCCTTTATTTGCATCTTTAATAACAAGATCCATAACGCGCTTTTCTTTGATAGCTTGTTCCGCATCGTTCCACATAAGAGCCTGTCGAGCTTCCTTGAGAGATAGCTCTACATAACCATCAGCATTTTCGCGAAGAACAATCTTTGCTGAAATTGCATCTCCAATATTTATACGTTTAATAACATCGCGAGCATTCATGAATTCGATACCATAAATGATACCTGTTCCTGATGCGCCAAGGTCTACGTAAAGCGCTGCCTTTTCAATGGCAACAACTACACCTTCTACGATGTCTTCTTCCTTAAATAGCACAGCCCCAACTGCAAACGGCGCTATTACCGGTACTGACTTTGTTCCCTCTGTTTTTTCTGTGTTTGTCATATTATAGAATAAAAATTTCCCACACGAAGTGGGAATATCCACGTCGGTCTGGGCTCCGCCTACTGATTGCTTCACATAGTCGGGGATTACGCCAGAACGGTTTTCTCTTAAAAGAATAGATATAATACTACAATGAAAGTATTTAAAAAGCAAATTAAAAACCGCCAAACACACGAGGTGTCGGCGGCTTAAGTGATAGTCTTTTTTTGACTTAAGGATTTCACTTTGTAACTACCAGTTGGCCGTGGTGTTACAAACCCTTGCTAGGTTGAATGCCTAGCAGATTTATCTTCGAAAGTTCATAAGACATCATAAGAAATGATCAAGCCATTAGCAATGCGGTGTATACACATATTTTTGCCCCTAATTTAAATGTGCTGTTTAAAGTCTTATGTAAGTATACACTATTTATAAATTTTGTCAAGTCCTTAAAATTTAATAAAACCTATGAATTATTGCAGGTTTCAGAAAGTAAGACGCTTTTTTGATTAAAAAGCTTAACCTTTTTGAGCCAAGTTATTTTGAGTAAAGAAAACTAACGGTTTCTAAAAGTCATGCGTTACAATACGTGCAACTTTTTTCTTTTTTATTTCTTCGTCTTTGTTTCTTTTTACATTTTTTGATAGAATCATTCGTATGATTATCACTCACTTTGGAAGAGAGCATTTTAAATTAACAGTAGGGGATTTGGTTGTAGCTATTAACCCTGTTTCAAAAGAAGGCAAAGGAAAGGTTACAAAATATGGTGCTGATATTACTCTTATTACAACAAATCACCCTGACTACAATGGTGTTGAACAAACAGAACATGGAGACAAGGTTCCTTTTGTTATTAAGGGTGCCGGTGAATATGAGGTGAAAGATATTTTTATAAAAGGTTTTGGCACTACGACTAAATTAATGGACGGAAAGAAGGAGAAGGAATATCAGAATACAAGTTACGTTCTAACCCTAGACGGTATTCGTGTTACTTTCTTAGGTGCGCTTTCACAAATGCTTGCACCTGAACATAAAGAAATAATTGATGAGACAGACATATTATTTATCCCAGTTGGACATGATGGGTTTCTTTTAAATGCGTATGATGCACAAAAACTTGCCGTAGCACTTGAACCGAAGCTAATAATTCCGATGGATTATGACGAACAATCACTTCCAATATTCTTGAAAGAAGCTGGAGCAGAGAAAGTTGAACCAGTTGAAAAGCTAACTATTAAGAAGAAGGATATTGAATCTAAAGTTGCTGAAGTTGTTTTATTCCACGAGATGTAAGGTTTTTTGAATACTAAAAACAGAAATAATACAAAGAACGGCGCCATAGGCGCCGTTCTTTGTGTATTATGTTTAGCTAGTTACCTCAAACCACAATCCAAAAGCTGTCTTAATGTATACTATATAAGTAATGAATCTAACGAAACTCAAAACTTATTTCAGCGCGAAGTATTATATTAGTTTTTTACAAAGACAGCCAAAACACACTCAACATATAGCTGCTTTTATTTTTGCTGGAACAATTACAGCAATTATTGCAGGATTTACTCTGTATACAGATTATGGTTTTTGGCACGAAAGATATCAAAGCGAAGATTTAATAGCCAAGATTGCAACGACGACAGTTACTGAGTCACCAAGCGAAACAATTTCAAAATTTTGGAACGAGGCGCACAACCAATTTGATATCTTTAAAACATCTAGTTCTGGTTTATTGCAAGGAAAAGAGGTCTACACAAAGTAGAACTTTCAAGTGTTTTATGCTATAATAGAGGGATAACAACTCGTTAATTATATGGCCAAAAAGACATCTGCAAACGAAGAACCAACAACACCAAAACCTGTTCATGTAGGTATCAGCCCAGTAAACATTTCAGAGGAAATGCGTACTGCGTATCTTGATTACGCGATGAGTGTTATCACTTCTCGTGCTCTTCCTGATGCACGTGACGGTCTCAAACCAGTGCATCGTCGTATTTTGTTTGCGATGAATAATATGGGGCTCACACCAGGGGCGAAGTTCCGAAAATCTGCAACCATTGTTGGAGAAGTGCTTGGTAACTACCACCCTCACGGTGACGCATCTGTTTATGACGCAATGGTAAAGTCAGCGCAGGATTTTTCATATCGTTATCCGCTTGTAATGGGTCAAGGAAACTTCGGTTCTATCGATGGTGATGGTGCTGCGGCGTATCGTTACACCGAAGCAAAGATGTCAAAAGTTTCAATGGAAATGATGCGTGATATTGAAAAAGACACCGTACTTATGGTGGCCAACTATGACGGCAGTAAAAAAGAGCCACACGTTCTTCCAACAGCTGTTCCGAACCTTCTTTTGAACGGAACCCTAGGAATCGCGGTGGGTATGGCGACAAATATTCCTCCACATAACTTAAATGAAGTTATTGATGCAACAACTCATTTGATAGATAATCCACAAGCCACTACAGAAGATCTTTGTGAATATGTAAAAGGTCCAGACTTTCCATTAGGTGGTGTTGCTTTTGGGCAATCAGATATTCGCCAAGCATATGCAACAGGTCGCGGAGGTGTAACTGTGCGCGGTGAAGCAGAAATTTTTGAAACAAAAAATGGTCAGTTCCAAATTATAATCACTTCAATTCCTTTCCGTGTTTTGAAAAGTAATTTGATTGAAAATATTGCCGACCTTGTTCGTGACAAAAAAATTGACGGTATCAAAGGACTTCGCGATGAATCAACCAAGGACATTCGTGTTGTTATTGATTTGAAATCTGGTGCACAACCGCAAAAGGTTCTTAACTATTTATATAAACACACTGAATTGGAAAGCATGTTCCATTACAACATCGTTGCTCTTGTTGACGGTATTCCACAAACTCTTGCCCTTAAAGGTGCACTAGAGTCATTTGTTGGACACCGAAAAGAAGTTGTGCGTCGCCGTACAGAGTTTGATTTGAAACGCGCACTTGAAAAGGAACACATCTTACTTGGTCTTAAAAAAGCACTTGATCACATTGATGAAATAATTCAGACAATCAAGAAATCAAAAGATACACCGGACGCCCACGCTCAGCTTGTTAAGAAGTTTAAGTTTTCTGATATTCAAGCAACAGCAATTCTTGAAATGAAATTACAGCGTTTGGCTGGTCTTGAGCGAAAGAAGATTGAAGATGACTTAAAAGCTGTTCAAGCGCTTATTGCAGAATTGAGAATCATACTTGCGTCAGAAAAGAAAATGCTTAGCATCATCAAAGAAGAACTTTCTGATATTAAAGAAAAATATGGTGATGAACGTCGTACAAAAATTGTTAAGCATAAAGCAAAAGAATTTAATCCAGAAGATTTAATTCCAGATCGTGAAGAAGTTCTTGTTTATACTTCAGGTGGTTATGTGAAGCGTACAGACCCAGACGAATTCAAAACACAAAAGCGTGGAGGGGTTGGTGTTGTTGATTTGAATACCAAAGAAGAAGACTTTGTAATAATGTCTCTTACTACTTCAACTCACAGCGACATGCTCTTCTTTACAGATAAAGGAAAAGCATATCAAATCAAGATGTATGACCTTCCAGAGGGAAAGCGTGCTACACGTGGAAAGAGTATTATGAACTTCTTACAACTAACAGAAGGTGAGCACGTTACAAGTATTCTTCCGATGCCTAAGGAAATGAAGAGCACTAAGGAAGAGGAACATGTATCACTCATGATGATTACAAAGAATGGAACCGTGAAGAAATCCTCAGCGGATAGTTTCAAGGATGTTCGTAGAAATGGATTGATTGCAATTAAGCTTGAAGAAGGTGACGAACTCCTTTCTACTTTGTTTGTTAAAGGTGATGACAATGTAATTCTTACAACTCAAAATGGTCAGTCTATTAGATTCAACAACACAGACGTTCGTGAGATGGGAAGAACCGCAGCTGGAGTTATTGGTATGAAGTTAGATAAGGGTGACGTGATTGTTGCATCAGACAAAATCCCTGCAGGTGTGAAAGGACAAGAACTTCTTATCATGACAGCAAATGGTTATGGAAAGAAAACTAAACTTTCTGAATATAAGACACAAAAGCGTGGTGGAAGTGGAATCAAGACTGTAAAAGTTACAGAAAAAACTGGAAAGTTAATGGTAGCTCGTGTTGTTACAAGTGAGAATGAAGAATTGCTTGCGGTTTCAAAAGATTCACAAGTGATTCGTACAGAACTTACTTCTATTCCGACACTGGGACGAGATACTCAAGGTGTGCGTATTATGAAACTACGTGAAGGGGATTCATTAGCAAGTTTTAACTTGCTATAACAGAATTTAAAATTTACTTCATCTGCTTTGTTGTGGAGCCTAGCGTTCCCGCCTGCGCACTAGTAAGTATGCCTCCTCACACGTCACCCACGCCTAGCATCTAAGGAAAATTTTGAAATTCACGGCTACTAGATTTTGAAATACATAAAAATGCAAATAAAAAAGCGACATCTTGCGATGTCGCTTTTGTTTTATCTTTTCATGTTCCCAAAAATAGACAATATGTACTGTCTCCTTTTGACATGAAAATTTTTTCATCTATTGGGATTTCGTCAAGCTGCATATCAGCAGGTCCTCCAATAGGTTTTCCTTCTGGTGACAGGCTTGTGTCTTCCCAGAAAAAGAACTGTATAGAAGTTACGCTTTTTTCAGTTTTTTGATCTTTAACTGTGAAGAGTATTCGTGAATAAGAGTCGTGCGATCCTGATAAAATAACTGAAACACATTCTCCTGTTTTTACTCCTCGTTCCAACAATTTAAAAGCCAGTGCTTTAAAAATTTCTTGAACTTCTCTTCTTGAAAGATCTTTGAATTCTTCCATATCCAGCTCTTTTGCCGTTGCTAGAATTTTTTCGTACGTGCGAAGTTCATCAGGCAATATGTCAGCTGGTAGTAAGGTGCATTCTCCAAAGAAAGGAATGTTAACATTCAACGTTTTTGTCCGAGTGGCTGTAGGCATTTCTTTTCTCCTTTAAAAAGTAAAGATTCTTTTCGTATACTACACGACATTTTTTGCTCAATCAAGAGAGTGCTTACATATTTAAATACTACCTCTTGTTATTCACTAGTCCCTAGTCCTTAAAAACTATATACTGTATTCATGTTTTTAACTCCCGATCATCTTGTAAAAGAATTATATTTAAAACCAGG
>Ga0172379_10002163_pt1 | contig 35907 bp, 23 predicted proteins | sample GrowelOW334metaG_FD_119756 | JGI IMG/M metagenome (GOLD analysis project Ga0172379, IMG submission 119756) | Groundwater microbial communities from an aquifer near a municipal landfill in Southern Ontario, Canada - Groundwater well OW334 metaG | ecosystem: Environmental > Aquatic > Deep... | reverse complement strand
GACACCGTTATCGCGCAAATCGTTGTACCCGTTGTTTAAATAAAATGAATTAAAATATTGCGTTGTTCCGGAACCTGACAATGCGATTTTATTTGAGTGCATATCATTGTTACCACCAGTTATTCCCGCGGCATTGGCTAGGTATATGGCGCCATTGTTTTGTGTATTCACTCCATAATTACTGTTTGTTGTAATGAAATTGCATTTAAATACCGTATTGAAACTACCAACCAAACACACGCCATTGTAATTGTTAGTGATGATATTGCTATCAAAATTAAGTACTGCAGTTGAAGCCCCTTCATAATAAACGCCATAATCACCGGTATCGCTTTGGTAACGAATGGTGGAATTGGAAATGCTGCTGCTTTTATCCATTGATGTGCAGTAAATCCCCATTGCGGTATTACTCTCAAAGGTTGAGCCATCAATAGTAACCCCACTGTTATATACACGCAAACCATAGTCGCAACTTTTAAAGGTACTGTTAGTTATGTTCAGATTTTGCGCTGTGGCTGACCGTGAGCTATAAACTCCATAATTTCCCATTTCAAATATACTATTTGTAATAGTAATATTTTCATCGCTGCGGATATCGATCCCCTGGTGGCTGTTATTAGTTATTCCGGTGGCTGATGTAACCCAGATATTGTTTAGGTTGATGTTATCAATTCCATTGTTAAAATACAGCTCCGACGTAGAATTGTCCATTATAATTTTTCCGTTTTGTATTGTCAGGTTAGCCAAATCAGCATCAAATACAAATGACTTTTTCACATTTAATAATACCGTTGATTTATTTGAACCTGAAAATGTTAAAGAAAAATTGGCGGGCACATTTATAGTTCCGTTCAGTTCGGTATAACAGTCAATGGTAAATTTATAATAGGGCGAAAAATTTAATACCCCATTTAAATATAATTTACTGGTTCCATTTTTGGAGAAGGTACCTCCATTCATATTTAGGCTACCGTTTATGGTAAGTATGCCTGAATTTGAAATATTGATAGTCTTTCCTGAGGTTAAATCTATAGTTTTTCCTGATTCAACTATCAAATTGCCGTCACTGGTAGCATATACTATTCCGTTATAGGTAGTAATACTCCCCAGGTTGATTGATGAGGGAGATGTTACGTTCACGCTACCATTAAGGACAAATATGCTGGTTGCGTCATTGATAAGGATACCTCCATTCAAATTCAGGGTTCCATTTACGGTTAGTTTTCCATTGGTGGAAAGGTTTATATCGTTGCCGGTTCCCAATGTGAGGCTTATTCCTGTTGGGATTTCCAGTTCACAGTTACTACTCAAGGCAATATCGCCCGACCAGCTATCGCCACTGGCATCTTTAATGGAATACCCGCTGCCAAACTTCATTTTCCCAACGCTTAGGGTCAAATTTTTAGTATCGGCCAGCCAAAGGTTCGACTGAAAAGTTAGAGTGGAGCCGGTATTAAAAGTTATTGCCCCGCTGTAAACCATTTTGCCAGCCCCGGTTATGGTATTGCTGGTTGCGGTATTAAGGATCAACGAACCGGCCACATTTAAAACCCCGGTGCTGTTTAAAGTTACTGTATTACCTGAAAGCAACAGTTTGCCACCAGTAAGGATACTCAAGGTACCCCCGGTTATAACAGTTACAGGGCAGACGGTTTTTAGGGTAGTGTTAGAGGCAACCGAAAGGGTTACCCCACTTTTAACCGTTAAGCTACCTACACCTTTAAACTCAATGGTATTTCCCGATGAATTAATGGTCAAGTTTTGGCTCAAATTAAAAACCGATTGGGTACTTTGTAAATCAATGGTGCCGCCGTTTAAATTAACAATGGCGCCGCTTTCAATGGTTAGCTTACCATTACCTTCAATAATAATTTGGCCACCGGGTTGCATACTTATTTTAGCACCACTCCTAATGATCACCTCTGAATTTGCCAAAATTTTTAAAACCCCGGGGCTTACTATATTTAAAAATCCTTTATCGCTAATGTCAAGGGTGGTGGTATTGCCTGTTTTGCCCACCTCTAGCGTTCCATAATAGATAATTACCTTGGTTTGTCCATAAGTTTTATACGTTCCTGTAGTAAGGCTACTATTATAGGACGGTTGCAAATAAAAATTTGTATAGCGTGTTGATGCATAAGTTCCACCAACTATCAATGGATCGATAATTGGGGTTATTGCCCCTGATGCACCCAATGTAAACGCATTGGTAGTGTTTGCATTACGATAATTAATTTAAAATGTGGTTGAAAGGTTGCCCCCGGGCCAGGTTACGTTTTCATCGAGGTGAATATCCTGGTAAATGTTATCGGTTGCCAAACAAGTCACTTGGCCATTTACTTCATCATCAATATCCCATACCACACCGTTTTCGTACAAAGCCCGGCTTACGTCTGATTTTTGTTCATTGGTTAAGGTACTGCATAAGGCCTCTTTATAATCGGAAATATTTATAGCGTTATTGTCTTGGTCCAAAGGCCCGCATAAGGTGGTTATGCTAAATTCAATGTCGTCAACTGTTGTCCAGTTACCATTGTCGTTATAACCATGTATTGTAGTGTTGGGGATTAAATCAGGGAGCTTTGGTATCTTATTGCTGCCATCCCATAAATCGTATAAAGCACACGCTATATTATACTCACTCCTGACACCATTATTGATCCCAACAAAAGGGTATCTTTTTTCATAATAATTTGGATACGTTATTAACTCACTTCCATATTCATTATCCTCAGTATAATTGGCTGCATCCAGCATCATTCCCACAAAATCGGCCCAGCCTTCAATCCAGGCAAGTTTAGTTGAATTTTCTTCGTCCCAGCTATGACTGAAAATATCACCATTCTCTCCCCAAGGCAATTCAAGCCTGCCTTGAATTTTATCCATCACAAAATGGCCAAATTCATGGTAGGTAGCATCTTCGCGGTCGGCATCCCAATCCTTTAAATGGATGGTTTCGGCAGAACGGTTATAATAACTGCCCGAACCCATGTTCTTGATATCCATACGGAGTTTAGCACCAGTAACATCACTGTTACCAATACTTAATTTAGCACGGTTGGCCCAGTTAGTAACCCTGTAGGCATCAAACTCCCAATGGCTGTCGCCTACCATATCATAAGTACCCCAATTAACCTGATGGGTGTCTTTGTGAGTACTTATGATGTTGGAATTGAACCTAAAGGCCCAACCTGAAGCATTGCTCGCTTCAATATTATTATCCGTTTTTGATACAAACTTCAAATACAGTTCAACAGAATTTCCTTCCCACCGTTGATCTCTATTATACGAAATTGTAAAATACCCATTAATATCGGTGTAAGCGTCGCCAAAGTGATCATCAAAAATACCATCCTGGTCCATAAGCCTCACCCATATACCGCTCAACGGTATTTGGACGCTTACATTTTGATCGTTTATTATATTTGAAACCAACCTTCCGGTAACGGTTCCATAAAAGTTTGTTTTGCCTTTTGAAGTTGAAACCGAATCAGGGCCATCGCCGTATTCCCGGTAAAGGGCAATGGTATCGGGATTTAAGGTGTTGGTAAGCAATTGGTAAGCCATGCCCGGTACTTTTATTTCAACGGTATTTTCTTCCAATTCGGCCGATTTTTGGGTAGATGGATAGGGTATGGGTTCAAAAACAGCTACCGGTATCTTGCTTTTAGGAATATACACCCGCATGGTATCGGCCACCAATTCGGGGCGGAGCCATTCACGGTTCAAGTTTTTCAGGTCGTATTGGTTCCACACTTCCACTGTATTGTAAGGGGTAAAATACACCTGGAATTGCGTATTTTCAATATCATATAACGTCCCTGGTTCGGGAAAGAGCCATGCATCGGCCTTTTGGGTTACCGATACCATTACCGGGAAAAACGGCAAATTGGTGGTAGGGTAGGTAATGTTAACTTGAAAGGGCAAGCTATCGCCGGCATTGCCCGTAGTGCCGTTAAACGAGGTCCCGGTTGCCGACCAGCCTGTTGGAATGTTAAATTCCATGGCACCGGTAAAAATAGTGGTTGTATCGCAAATAAAATAGCCGTTTACCGTTAAACTCCCGGTAATGCTGCCGGTTTCGTGGCTAATAACATTGCAATAATAGGTACTGTAATTTGAGGCAAATGAGGTTATTGCCAATAAAAAAGCAAACAGGAGTAAGTTTAATTTTTTCATTTTTATGGTTTTAGTTGTTAATAAAATATTGTTTAAGTTCCCAAATATCACCGTTGTACATTTCTTTTTTAATCATACCTACACCTCTGGCATAATAAACACGGAAAGGAGGAAGGCTATCAGGATAAGCTTTAAAAAAACCATCCAGGAGGTCATAATCGATAGTTTTAAAAACGATTAGTTTTCGTGAAATATTATTTATACTAGTATCTCTAAGAGCTTCTAAACAGTAGCCACCGCCTTTTTCAGTTTGTTCTGCTATTTCCATTTCATAAGTAGCATTTAAACCATATAGCCCCGCTCCAAAATACCTACAGTATATATATTTTGTTTCAATGCTATTAATGTTTTTGTACCATTCTGGTTTAATAAAAGTATAATAAACTGTATCTCCATTGTAGGTAGGACTTTTTTTGTAATTAATGCAGAAATTATAGCTATCAAAAAAGCTATAATGGTTTGTCGAATACGTAGAAAAAAATTTTTCGATATATTCACATTCATTTTCGGCTGGTTCAATCCGAGGTTTTAAAGATGAACTCGTCAAATTAAGGGTATCATACACTTCCCCATTAACGGTGTACACCCACCAGGAGCCCGTTGGGAATACAAAACAGTCTTTAAAGTCCTGGGGCAAATACAACTGAACTTCGTTTTTGCACTTATTGCCACAGCTGGTAACAAGCAGGGCAATTGTTAAAATTGCCATGGTTTTTAATAGTTTTTGCTTTTTCATTTTTGTGAATTTTAAAAAGTTAATAATTGGGGTTATATGTTGGGATTTAATGAATTTTCTACAGCCATGTTTTGTTGGGTTATTGGTTTTAAAATTTGGTGTTTTATAGGATCACTTCGTTGTTTTCGGGTGGTTCAAACTCAATTAAATCGGGGTTTGGGTTGTCAAAATTAAGTACGTAGTTTGTTCTCATCCAACCTATTTACAGTGTGTCTCTGTCGTACTGTGCATTGGCCCATAAACTGCCCAGTAGCATTAAGGTAAGTATCAACGTTTTTTTCATTCAATAAAATTTAAAAGTTAGGTACTGAGTTAAAAATATTTTGCACCCGGTGATGCGGCTTTTTTCCATAGGCAAATTGGTTAATGGGTTGTTACTACAACTTATTAAAAAACAAGGCTCTAAACATTGGTGACAGACCTTTTAAAAATTGATTTTGCAGTTTATACCGTAGCCGGTAAAACTAAAAACCTGTTTGGCATGTTGGGGCAATGCCTATGTTTGACTTTTCCCTGCTTAAAAATAAATAATTTATTTTTGTTAACCAAATATTTTTGAACGGTTGTAAGGAAATCGCTTTTAAGAATTTTAATTTTAAACTCCCATTTTCGCCGCATGGTTTCCTCATAATTCCAATTATACGAAAGTGCTTGCGCCGATTTTACTCCATAAAAACATAATCCCCGTCCCGAGTACTCGGGACGGGGCTATTCATAGTAAATCCTTCCGGGATATTTTAAAAGCGATTTCCCTGTAAACGGTTGGTAATTTCTTCTTGCATGGTTTTTACTAAAGCGGTAATCCACTAATGAACCATCCATGATAATTTGCTTAACACACAAGGGCATGATTATAACAAATGCTTAATTGGAAAGGAAAACTTCAAAAATGGATGCTCCATCTGACAATTAAAAAAAAATTATAAACAGATGAAAGTTTAAAGTTTGAGTGAACCTTGAACATTCTTACCAACTAAAACCATTTAGCTTTACCGTTTGTTATGCATTCAAATCAATCAGGAACATGGAACCAAAAGCGACCAGCTATACGTATATTATTGTGGGTGCAGGTATTGCCGGTATTTCGGCTATAAAAAAAATCAGGGAACTGGATTTAGTAAATCCCATTCTGCTTATATCAGATGAAGACCGGATGCCTTATAAGCGAACGAAAATAAATAAAAGCATTGCCACCGGATTCGAGAAGGAAGCATTCCAACTTTATGAACCGGAGTGGTACCTCCAAAACAACGTGGAATTGTGCTTTGCCAAGGTTTACAATGTATTTTTGCACGAACATAAATTGCTTGTAAATGGCAATACGCTGGTTACTTACCAAAAACTATTGCTGGCAACAGGTTCTATTCCAATTTATCCGGCCATTAAAGGGATAGTTGCATCCGACAACGTTGACGTCCATTTTGCCCGGAATGTAGCTGCTTTGATACAGGTTACTGCATTATTGAGCCGCTTTTTAATAATTGGTGGAAGTGTTGAAGGACTGGAAACAGCCAACCAACTATCCAAAATGGGAAAGACTGTTACAGTGGTTGAACGCTCCATGAATCCTTTGTCCCGTTTTTTTCCTGAATATATTACTAGTCAAATTTATGATGCCTTGAAAAAAGCCGGGGTAACTTACCTGCCGGGGACGACTATAGCTGAACTGGTTAAAACACCAAAAAACACCTTTCAACTAATTAATAACCAAAAAACCCTGGAGTTCGACCGCATTATTGTTTGTGCCGGAACCCGACCAAATACAGAATTGGCTCAAAAAGCCTGTCTTGACATGGGAAAGGGTGTTTTGGTGAATGAGTTTATGCAAACCTCAAATCCCGATGTGTTTGCCGCCGGTGATGTGGCACAGCATCCTAACGGCGAAGTGACCGGATTGTGGCATTCATCGGAATTCCAGGGTTTTTGTGCCGGTACCAACATGGTTGAATTGGGAACTAATTACCAACCCGTGCCTACCCGATTGAAAACCAATCTGTTTGGTGGTTTCTATTTTTCGGCAAATTTTAATTTGTCGCAAGCCGAAGGAATTAATGTGGTTAAAGAAGAAAAAGGAACCCTTATCAGAGAATTCTATATAAAGGATGGTCTGGTGGTAGGTTTGGTAATGGCAAACGATAAGGAACGGGACAAGTTATACCAAAAGGCGGTAGCGGAAAAATGGACGATGGAAGAGGTATTTGAAAAGACTCGATTATAATAAAAATAAAAGATTTAGTTCTTGTAAATTTATTTATCCTTCATTTACTAAAGCTATACAGAGAACGGGATAAATTGTCGCATTATAAATATTTGGGCTAAAGCCCGCATCTTCACGGTTATCAAGATTCCCCGCCCTAAAGGACGGGGCAATTTAAATGTACAAAATTATCCCGTTTGCAGTATAAATTCCACAATTCTTTAAATCTCAATATTCCGTTGCATGTGTTACCAATTAGGCGATAAAGCAAAAAATATTCTGCTGCGCAACCAAAAAGTTGATTTTGAATCTTATTGAAAAATTGGAAAAATGAAAAATAAACTTGTAATACCTCTTTTAATTAGTTTGGCAGTAATATCATGTAAAAAAGAAATTGAAGAAATTAACTATCCCATTGGCGATGGATTTGAAATATACTCAACAAAAACTCCCTATTCTTATTATGATAGCGCGGATTATAGTATGATTGATTTAGATACAATTTTAATATCCGATACTCCAATTCTTCGATACAATGACTTGAAAAAATATGATACCACTAATCATATATTATCTCTAAGGATTTCAGATGCTTGTTTTATATCTTTTGATACCATTCCAAGGCAAATGTTTGTTGTAACCATTAATAAGGAACCGATATATTTTGGTTTTAAACGATATGTTAAGGCACCACCTTATGTAATTGCACCACCAATCAATTGGGTATATATTGATATACCATTAGACCAGTCAAGCAATGATATTATTATTAGTTTTATTGGAGAAGAATATTCTGATCCAAGATTAGATAAAAGAATTGTTGACAGGTTAATAGTTGATGGAAAAATAGAGTAATACCCAAACGATTTCTCTTTTGACCATATCCGATTTCAAAATAACAGGTTGAATCCTGATTTACCGTTGTTGTATTTTTCCAATTCCGATTCATAAAATTTTATCTGCTGCTTACAAATAAAACTCCTGAAAACCTCTAAATCCTCTTTATCCTCGGTTTCATTCAGTGCATCAATGTATTCGGCCCGATCTTCGGTAAATATTTTTATAAGTGGTTCGGAATGGTACAACTGAATGTAATTCATTAACAACCGGGCAGTTCGTCCATTCCCATCGCCAAACGGATGGATATTTACAAAATTGTAATGCAGGTCGGCCGATAGCTTAATTATCTCATCGCCAATCACGGTATCTATTCGGGAATTTATGCTATCAACTAATTTTTGCAATAAGATGGGGACTTTTGAAAAATCGGAAAAATATTTTTTATCCACATAAACCTGGGCCAGCCGCAAATCGCCTTTTGAGGTATCAAAATCGCCAGAAATGGTGCTTACCATGCCACCCGTTGATTTCATTACAAAAGAATTTATCTCCTGAATAAAGGGGATTGATAATTTACGCTTTTTAGATGCCTCCGCTTTAATGAATAGAAACGCATTGAAATGGTCTTTAACCATTAAATGATCGGTTAATGGTTTTCCCTGAGCCGTTATGTTTTTATCAATCAGAACTTTTGTATCGGTTTCGGTTAGCGAGCACCCTTCAATTTTTGATGAGTTGTAAACAATGGAAATCATGCAGAATTTTTCATAATCAATGGAATCCATAATCCCCTGATTAATATATTGTTTCCGCAACAAACTTAGTTTATCCCACATGACCCCAATTTTTGCAAATGTAACGAATTTTCTACCAATAGATAGAAACGGCTAATTTGTGGTTTGATGTAATCTAAAAAATTACTTACTTACTTTTTCCATGATGAAAAAGTAACAAAAAATCTAGACAAAACAATGCTTCCGCCCGCTCTTCCAAATTGTAAGCCCCATGGCAAGGTAAATGAAACTCAATTTTTGGAATATCCCCACCATAAAAATCTGATGAATGAAAAATTTCCGTTTCAAAACGCAAGCGCCCTTGCACGTGGGGCTAACCATTTGGAATTCACCCCACCGCCCGCCCGCAGTTTTGTCAGGCCACCGCTCCGTTCTTATCTAATATTTGAGCAAGATAGCCATCCTGAAATTGTATATTGGGAATATTTGGTAAGAAGGTAGATGTATTCAGCACCTTAAAAAAAGAATTAGCTGTGTATGGCATTTTTCCCTTTTCGTCCCGAATAGGTTTCGGGATTTATTTATCAACTGCTCTATATTGCGGTGCATGTTAGGATTCCATTCCATTGCAACTTCTTTGAATGCACCGCTTGCTGCCGTTGTATTTTTATCAAGGTCGTTCCGCTAAAGCGAGACAAATTCCCTTGGCTTTATTCTTTCGCCCTTTTAGGGCTTTACCTTCCAGATATTTATCGGGACTAAAACAAGCGGACTAATACTCGTCCCAGCTTTTAATTTCCAAATCTTCGGGAGCCAATTTACAGAAACTATAAATAAACGCACTGGCTAAACGGGCATTGGTTATCAACGGAATGTTATAATCAATGGCGCCACGGCGGATGGTATAATCGTTGGCCAATTCCTCTTTACTTAAATCTTTGGGAATGTTTATAACCAAATCAATCATTTTTCCGCGGATGTAGTCAATCACATTGGGTTTTTCGTTTTCGTCGGGCCAATGGAGTGCCGTTACCGGGATACCGTTCAATTGCAGGAATTGAGCAGTACCTTTAGTACCAAAAAGGTTGTATCCTTTTTCCACTAACATGCGGCAGGAGTTTACCAGTTCCACCTTTGAGCGCATGGGTCCGGTGCTTAAAAGAATGTTCTTTTTTGGTACCGAATAACCTACCGATAGCATAGCTTTCAAAATAGCTTCGTAATAACTGTCGCCAATGCAGCCTACCTCGCCGGTTGATGCCATATCGACCCCCAAAATGGGATCGGCTTTGGCTAACCTTGAAAAGCTGAACTGTGGTGCTTTAACGCCAATGCAGTCCAATTCAAAAATTGACTTGTCGAGTTTCTCCACATGAATGCCCAACATTACTTTGGTGGCCATTTCAATCAAATTCACTTTAAGCACTTTCGATACAAACGGGAAACTGCGCGAGGCACGGAGGTTGCATTCAATTACCTTAATGTCGTTGTCCTTGGCCAAAAACTGCATGTTGAAAGGGCCTGATATTTCTAATTCTTTGGCAATAGCTTTGCTTATTTTTTTGATGCGCCGAACGGTTTCGAAATAGATTTTTTGTGGTGGGAAAACCATGGTGGCATCGCCTGAGTGTACTCCGGCAAATTCCACATGTTCCGAAATGGCATAACTCACCAATTCGCCATTGCTGGCCACGGCGTCAATTTCAATTTCCTTGGCTTCTTCAATAAACTCCGACACTACCACCGGATGCTGCTTTGATACTTTGGTAGCCAAGTTTAGGAAGTGCTCCAACTCCACTTTGTTAGATACCACGTTCATTGCCGCACCCGAAAGCACGTAGCTTGGACGAATCAAAAGCGGGAACCCGACTTTATCGGCAAAACCGTAAATATCGTCAATGCTGGTAAGCTCGTTCCAGCGTGGCTGGTCAATTTCCAGCTTATCGCACATGCTCGAAAATTTGTTGCGGTCCTCGGCCCGGTCGATGGAAATGGGTGAAGTTCCCAAAATTGGGACGTGTTGCCGGTGCAGCCTCATAGCCAGGTTGTTGGGTATCTGCCCGCCGGTAGAAACAATCACTCCGCGGGGTTGCTCCAAATCGGTGATGTCGAGCACGCGTTCTAACGAAAGTTCATCGAAATACAGACGGTCGCAAACATCGTAATCGGTACTCACCGTCTCGGGGTTGTAATTGATCATGATGCTCCGGAAACCCTCTTTCTTAATAGTGTTTAGTGCATTTACCCCGCACCAGTCGAACTCCACGCTGCTCCCAATGCGGTATGCTCCTGAACCCAATACAGTAACCGACTGGTTGTCGTGAACAAATTCCACATCGTGTTCGGTGCCGGAATAGGTAAGGTACAGATAATTGGTTTGCGCCGGATATTCGGCGGCCAGCGTATCAATTTGCTTCACATAAGGAACAATGCCAGCTTTTTTGCGGAAATCGCGCACCAGGTTCATGTTGCTTTCCATGGTTGACGACTCACTATTGAGAATCATACGGGCCAACTGGAAGTCAGAAAATCCGCGGACTTTGGCTTCCTTAATCAGTTCCAATGGGGTTTCCTCAAGGGAATTATAGGGAGTAATTTTATTTTTCAGATCATAAATATTCTGCAACTTAACCAGAAACCATTTATCGATTTTAGTAAGTTCATGTATTCTATCAATGCTGTAACCTGCTTCTAATGCAGCCTGGATGGCAAAAATGCGCATATCGGTTGGTTTGGTCAGCTCTTCGTCGATGTTATCGAAAACAATATCGCGGTTGCCCACAAAACCGTGCATGCCTTGCCCAATCATGCGGAGTCCTTTCTGTATGGCTTCTTCAAAGTTGCGCCCAATGCTCATAACTTCGCCCACACTTTTCATGGAACTACCAATTTCTTTGCTCACCCCACTGAATTTGCCCAAATCCCAACGGGGAATTTTGCATACAATATAGTCCAAAGCCGGTTCAAAAAAGGCGCTGGTGGTTTTGGTGATGGAGTTTTTCAATTCAAAAAGGCCGTAACCCAATCCAAGCTTAGCTGCCACAAAGGCCAACGGGTAACCGGTAGCTTTTGATGCCAAAGCGCTGGATCGCGATAATCGGGCGTTTACCTCAATTACCCTATAGTCCTCACTTTCAGGGTCGAGGGCATATTGTACGTTGCATTCACCCACAATACCTATATGGCGGATAATTTTAATGGCCAGTTCGCGCAGTTTGTGGTACTCAGCGTTTGAAAGGGTTTGCGACGGTGCCACCACAATGCTTTCGCCGGTATGGATTCCCAGCGGGTCGAAGTTTTCCATGTTACAAACCGTGATGCAATTGTCGTAACGGTCGCGTACCACCTCATATTCCACTTCTTTCCATCCTTTTAGCGATTCCTCGAGCAAAACCTGTGGCGAAAAAGCAAAAGCGTTATTGCAGATGCTAATCAATTCCTCGTCGTTGTTGCAAAAGCCGGAACCCAAACCGCCTAGGGCGTAAGCCGCACGTACAATGATTGGGTACCCCAATTTTTCGATGGCTACTTTCGCCTCCTCTATATTATTCACCGCATAACTGCGGGCTGTTTTAACCTGAATCTGATCGAGTCTTTTAACAAAAAGGTCGCGATCCTCGGTGTCTTTAATAGCCTGTACCGGGGTTCCCAGTACCCTGACGTTGTATTTTTCGAGTACTCCGCTGTCGTGAAGTTTAATACCACAATTGAGGGCTGTTTGGCCACCAAAAGCAAGTAATATTCCTTGGGGTTTTTCTTTAATGATTACCCTTTCCACAAATTCCGGGTTTACGGGTAAAAAATAAATTATATCGGCAATGCCCTCCGACGTTTGTACCGTTGCTATGTTTGGGTTAATGAGAACCGTTTCAACTCCTTCTTCGCGCAAAGCTTTGAGGGCTTGTGAACCTGAATAGTCGAATTCCCCTGCCTCGCCAATTTTAAGGGCGCCGGAACCCAATACGATGACTTTTTTTATGCTGTTGTCCATGTTTTTAAACGGGTCTTATTTCGTTTTCTTAATCATATCAATAAATTGCTCAAACAAAAAGGCGGTGTCGGTAGGGCCACCGGAAGCTTCGGGATGAAACTGCGTTGCAAAAATTGGCTTGCTTTTGTGGCGGATTCCTTCACAGGTTTGGTCGTTCAGGTTGGTAAAATAAGGTACATAGTCGCCCTTAAGTTTGTGATGATCCACCGCAAAACCATGATTCTGTGAAGTAACGAAACAACGGTTGGTTTCATGCTGTATTACCGGTTGGTTGTGGCTCCGGTGGCCGTATTTCAATTTATAGGTTTCGGCCCCGCTGGCAATTCCCAGCAACTGACTGCCTAAACAGATTCCAAATATGGGCTGTTTTTTTCCCATGGCAAGTTCCAACTGCCGGATGGCCGGTTTGCATATTGCAGGGTCGCCTGGACCGTTGCTTATAAAAAGCCCATCGTAATCATCTTTGGAGTAATCGTAATCCCAGGGAACCCGAATAACGGTGGTATCGTAATTGAGTAAACTGCGCACAATGTTGAATTTAACGCCACAGTCAACCAACATTACTTTATGCTTGCCGTTACCATAAACGGTTTTTTCTTTGATGCTCACAGTATCCACCAGGTTTTCCACATTTGGGTCGTACCATTCAACGTCCTCATCGTCGACCACAATTTTGCCCAACATACAGCCGTACTCCCTAAGTACCTTGGTGAGTGCGCGGGTATCCACTCCAAAAATGGCGGGTACTTTATTGTCGGTTAACCATTTGCCAAGGCTTTGTTCGGCGTTCCAGTGGCTGTATTCAAAAGAATAATCGGATATTACCAATCCAGAGACGTGGATTTTATCGGACTCAAAATACTGTAACAACCCGTTTTTGCTTTCCATTTTTGGAACTCCATAGTTACCGATTAAAGGAAAGGTGGAAACCAATATTTGACCTTTGTAAGAAGGGTCGGTCAGGCTTTCCGGGTAACCGGTCATTGCGGTATTAAAAACCACTTCGCCAGCTACTGAATGCGGAAAACCGAAAGACTTTCCTGAAAATTCTTTTCCATTTTCTAAAATCAGTCTTGCGTTTAAAGCTTTTGCCATTAAAATAAATTTAAAGGAGTTTATCTATTAAATCGGGAAATTCTTTAATCATTGCCTGGCGCACTTCAACAGAAGTATACCCTTCGCGGATTACAAACAATATAGTATCATTGCCAGCTAATGTCCCAATAATTGCTGGGATTTCAACCGAATCAATTGCCGATGCAACCATTTGTGTGAAAGCCGGTACGGTTTTTATAACCCCCATATTGGCCGCAAATTCAACGGACAAAAACCCATCCATGGTTTGCTTGTTACCGATGCTAGTATGCATTATGGTTAAATCATTTGGTAACACATAGCGGTATGAGCCTTCGCCATCGGGCATTTTTGCCACTTTTAGCTGCTTCAAATCGCGTGATAAGGTGGCTTGAGTAATTTGAAATCCTTTGGAAATAAGCTGGTTGAGCAGTTCTTCTTGTGAGGTAAGATGCCCTGAATGAATGATTTTTTTTATTTCGGTGAGCCGTTGGCTTTTGTTATCCATTCAATTCTGAATTGTATATTTATCCATTCAGGATGCAAAAATATACAAAGATTGGGAAAGTACAAGTATTAGTTATAAACAATTCAGAGAATCAGGAAAAAGAAACCCGGTTGGCTTATAGTTACCAACCGGGTTGTGGTTTATTTCTTCAGCATTGCTTTTATTTCTTCCAATTCGGCTTTTAGCGCATCTACTTCCGCTGCTTTTTTTGTTAATTCCTCAATGATAACTTGCTGTTCTTGCAATGCTTTCACCATGGGGGCAATAAAATCGGTGTACCGGAGGCCCAATGTCCTGGCCGAATCAGCCCCAATGGTAAGCATATTGTTGTTGTTCCCCACAATTGTCTCAATATCTTGGGCTATAAAACCAAAGTTTAACTTATCATCGCCTTGCTTCATTTGGTATTCCACCGGGCGGAGTTTCATAATAAAATTCAATCCGCTGCTAATTTCATTAATATTTTTCTTTAAACGCTTATCTGAAGCAGAAGTATAAGCAACTTGTCCTTCAATTACCGTAATACTTGCATTACCTATCCTAACTTTATTGCTGGCATTTACTATTGCACCATTCCCAATTGCTGTTGCATTTGTAAAAGCACCTCCAGATACAGATACATCGGCATTTGTTCCAATTATGGTGTTGGAAGCACCTGTTGTAATTGTTGAACCGGCAGAACTTCCCATTATTATATTTCCATTACCGGTAGCATAAAGCCCTGCACCAGCCCCAACAGTTGTGTTATATTCTCCGGCTCCGCCATATCGGTTTGAATAGGCCCCTAGAATAGTATTGTTGTTGCCCGCTGTTTTGGCATTTGCGGCAACGACTCCCAGAATTAGGTTATTTGTACCTGAAACTAATGAATCGGCAGCAGTATGTCCAATGATGGTATTTCCATATTCGGTTGATTTGTATCCTGCGTTGCGCCCAATAAAAATATTCCCCGAGCTTGTTAGGTTACTGCGCCCGGCATCGTTACCAATAAATATATTGTTGGTGCCTGTGGTATTATTAAAACCAGCTCCCTGACCTATAAAATTATTGCTCCAACCGGTTGTATTGTTATAACCACTTTCGTGACCCATAAATACGTTGTACCCACCCATACCGGTTGTGTTGTATCCGCTGTGAAAACCTACAAACACATTATAATAGGCATTTCCCACTTTTCCGGCTCCATCGCCCAAATAAACATTGCTGGAGCCTCCATTGTTCCCGTTACCGGCCTCGTTACCAATAAATACATTGCTTCCTCCATTTGTATTGGTTACACCCGATTGGTTTCCCAAAAATACATTGTTTGTACCACTGTCGTTATTCAATCCGCAGGCATTTCCAGCAAAAAGGTTATTGCTCCCTGATGTATTATTTATACCGCTATAAGTACCCACAAAAACATTATTTCCTCCACTCTGATTCCAATAACCACTCGATTTGCCAATGAAAACATTGCTGCTCCCTGAAACATTATTCTTTCCACTCCGGTCGCCTATAAAAACATTGGCATCACCTTGATTGACAATACCCGTTTGGTTTCCTAAAAATACGTTCACAAAACCGCGGTTATCCTTACCTGATACACTTCCCAAAAACACATTCTGATAACCGTCTTGATTGTTTTTGCCACTCTCGTTTCCAATAAATACATTTTCGTAACCACCGGTATTATTATATCCGGAATAATATCCCATAAATGTATTCTTTTCACCCGTGGTATTCAATTTACCACTTGATTTGCCTATGAAAACATTGTAATTGGCCATAATGGGAGTAAAACCTGCCGAATCGCCAATAAATACGTTAAAACTGCCGGTATCATTTGAATACCCGGAGGTGTTACCAATGAATACATTGCTGTTTCCAGTATTGTTCGAATAACCGGCTTTATATCCTAATAATATATTATTATTGGCAGTAGTAGCCGAATAACCTGTTTGAAAGCCCAAAAATGAATTGTACAATCCGGTAGATATCGACCTACCGCTTTCCTGCCCAATAAAGTAGTTCTCAGGTTCCAGGTACATGTAATTTGTAGTGGCAGTCTTTGACGTATTAATACCACCTACCGCAAATCCCCCTTTGCTCCCGGCGGCTTTTACAACATTCTCTTTTATATATACCCTAACACTGTCAGGGGTTACGCGGAAAAATTCATTGGTAATTCCTTTTGATGTACTAATACCACCCACAGCAAATCCACCTTTACTTCCTGCTGCTTTTACAAAATTATCACTAACGTTTACCCTTACACCACCCTGGTAAACAGCAAACACGGTGTCACCTGCACTGTTAAGCACTCCAAAGATGATCTCATCGGGGTTGCTTACCGCATTTCCCTTAACTTCCAGTTTTCCGGTGGGTGTTACTGTACCAATGCCTACATTCCCTTTGTTATAGAAAATGGTGGTTCCGGTGGTATCCCAAATCATGTTCTGTTTGGGAAGCAACACTTTATTTCCGTTGGTAATAGCCAATGAATCGCTGGTAATTGATAAGGTCTGTTCATCGGTGTTGTCATTGTAAGGGGCTAAGTCCACCTTATTGCCGTTGGAGATAACTAGTGAATCGTTTACAATGGAAAGCTGCTGTAATTCGTTGGTGGGGTCGGTATCAGCATCTTCCAATACGGCTAAATCAACGCTGTTTCCTCCACCTATACCTAGAATGGTACCTAATAATGTCAAGTTCTGAGCATCAGTATTGTCTTTATAGAGGGATAAATCTACTTTGTTTCCATTGGTAATTCCTAATGAATCATTTTCAATATACAAGGTCTGTTGATCGGTATTGTTGGTTATCAAAGGGGTTAAATCAACCGAATTGGCCTGGCTTATTGAAAGTGTGGTGCCGGAAAGGGTTAGTTGCTGAATTTCGTTAGCTGGGTCGGCATCAGCATCGTTGTTGTTGGTAACCGTTTCGGCATGTAGGGCATAAGGTACCGAAAGCAGAGGCGAAACACCCAATAATTCAAGTTGTGTACTCGCCCCAACGGCCATTTCCAGTTGCAAGTAATAGCTATCTACAGCCCAGTTGATGGTTCCGAAGCTACCGACCGGATTCGTTCCGTCGCCGATAACTACATTGATAAGTCCATAAGCATTGGTGGTTGTCTGATGTTCTTCGGAATATAATACGATGTCTCCATTTTCTCTGCTTTGAAGGATGCTTACTTTCAGCAATACTGCACTGTTTTCAATTACGGCCCCTTGGTTATTGCGTACCACCGCCTGATATTTAAAACCATTGTTTGTTGCAGCTAAACTGCTAATGGCTACTAATAGCGAAGCCAATAAGCTAATGAGTTGTGTTTTCATGGGATTATTAATTTATTTTTTGGATAATTACGGTTGATTGGATATTTGTTTCAAGGTTAAAAAACCGAAGATAATACACTGCTCCGGAATATTTTCCCAGATCGAGAATGGTCTGCTCATCCTTTAGAATCCCCTGTGCAAGTTGTTTTCCTTGAATGTTGAAGAGCGTGAAACAGTCGGGCAAATCGGGTGGAAGGGATGGTTCCCTTTTAATACTAATGTGTACCAAACCTTGGGTTGGGTTGGGGAAAACTTCAATAACCGAATTAAAAGGATTTTTTGGTTCGATTATTCCAACCGGCTCCAGCTTGCTTTGTTGAAAACCTTGACTTAAAGTATATGTGTTGCCACTGAATGTCTCGGTTACCGTTTCGCCTACGCTCCAGGATATACTGTATCCGCCTGTTTCGAAATATCCTCCCGAAGGTGACAGTAGGGATTGCTCCTGAGCATTAGCACCAAACATAAAGCCCATCCATAGTAGAAATAGATAAAAACGGGTCATAATAATTAAGTTAATCAGTATAAATTTGATTTATTGGAGGATAGTAATTCCTCAAAAAAAATTGTTTGGGTTAAATTGCACTCTAAACCGGATAAAGTTAAATTTTTTATTTTACCATACCATAAATGGACAAATATATTTTATGAATGACTGATTATAGGTGACTTAATAAGCCAAATGTTTATTTGTGATAAAATAAAATGGTTAAAGAACTGTGTTGAAACAAATTAATATTTGACTATTCACCCCAAATCGGCCAACCACTATTATCGATGCACACTTTGCTGAGTTCACAGGTTTTTAATTAAAATACGTTACTACATGATTTAAAGTGAGAAAAATTTATTTAAAAATTCACATAATACTGAAAATAGGGAATGATTCTTAGAATGATAATTCGAAAACAAATTAAAGCGACCATAAAAAAAATAGCTGCCGGTGGGCAGCTATTTTAAAAGACCAAAAACATCAATTATTTTTTCATCATTGCCTTTATTTCGGCCAATTGGGCTTTAAGCTCATCCACTTCTGATTGCAGTGCTTCGTTTTTAGCATTTAATTCCTGAACGGCTTTTACTAAAGGGACGGTTAAAAGGGCATAGTCGATGCTGTAATTATCGTTTTCATTCGCTGGGGAATGGACTCCATTGAATTCAAAACCGGACTCTTTCGCCGCTTTTTCAACCTCTTGTGCCACAAAACCGGAACGTTTGATTGCTTTTGATTCAGAATAATCTTTTTTGCTTATTATTTCATTTCTCTTTTTTTCAGGAACGTTTTTCATTAAAAACTCATCGTATTGCTGGGTGTTAAACGTGTAAATAACCGGGTTCAACCGAGTAATAAAATCGAGCCCTTTTATGGTTGCTTTTGCCATGGTTTTAAACCTTCCATCGGAAACGGTACTCCAACCTACCTGCCCTCCAATCCATACCACATTTGGATCTCCTAACATAACTTGGTTGCTGATAGTAACCTGGGCAGTGGCACCTATTGCAGTTGAGTTAACAAGATTAGCCGAAGTTATAAATGAATTGTATCCCACTGCGGTATTTAAATTGGAATTGGTTGATTGCCATAAAGCCAGCGTTCCCACTGCGGTATTTCCATTGCCAGTGGTATTTGAATACAATGCCTGATAACCATTAGCAGTATTACCATTAGCCGTGGAATTTGAGTACATCGACATTAAACCACTCGCTGTATTGGAGCTTCCAGTTGTATTGGAATATAAAGAATTTAAGCCACTCGCTGTGTTATACAATCCGATTGTATTTGAGTAGAGTGCGTTCTCACCAAAAGCAGCATTGGCATTTCCTTCGGTATTACTAAAAAGAGCCCGATAACCTGATGCCACATTGTATTTACCAATGGTGTTTTTACTGCCACTTTGGTTGCCAATAAAAACGTTGTGATATCCGGAATTATTGGTAAATCCAGCACTATCGCCAATAAAGATATTACTAAACCCTGTATTGTTGTTATAGCCCGATTTATATCCAATAAGCACGTTGCTTGAACCCGTGCTTAAATTTAACCCGGCCTCATAACCTAATGCTACGTTATTATTGCCTGTTCCAAAGGAAACTGCCGAAGCCAATCCAGTTTTATACCCAATAAATGTATTGTAATTTCCTGTTTTGTAATTCATACCGGCATTATAACCCATAAAAGTATTAGCCGTTCCGTTAGTGTTTTGATATCCGCTTTCGTAACCAAAAAAGATGTTGTATTCTCCAGTTGAGTTATTATATCCTGCATTATCACCCATCATCAGGTTCTAGCTTCCGTTATTGTAGTACCCAGTTTGATAACCCAAAAACACGTTGTTATGGCCAGTGGAATCGGAAAATCCTGCACTGTTTCCGATAAAAATATTGTTAACTCCAGTAGTATTTGAAAATCCAGCCTGTTGCCCCATGAAGTTGTTGCTGCTGCCGGTTGTATTGTTGTGCCCACTTTGAGATCCTAAGAATACATTGAAGTATCCTGATGTGTTTGAATATCCCGAGCGGGTTCCAAGAAATACATTATCTGTTCCGACACTATTGCCATTGCCGCTTAATTGGCCAATAAATACATTTTGATAACCTGTTGTATTTAAAATTCCGGTTCCGTCGCCAATAAAGACATTGAAGTTCCCCTCTGTATTGGAGTATCCTGCTGATGTTCCCAGAAAAACATTTGAGGTTCCCGTTGAATTCGAATAACCAGCTGAGGTCCCCATAAAGACATTGGCCCACCCGGTTAAGTTTCTTGTTCCTGCATTTCGTCCAATAAAAGTATTGGAGTTCCCCCAAGTATTGGAATAACCGCAACTGTCGCCAATAAAAACATTACTGTGCGAATTATTAAGGTTTCCAGTATTGTTCCCTATGAATACATTCATTTCACCCTTATTGGCAATACCTGACTTATTACCAATAAACACATTATGCCAAGCTGTTTGATTATCCTGTCCACATTGATTCCCAATAAATACATTTTCAAAACCCTCGGTATTATTCAAACCTGCCTGATACCCTAAGAAGGTATTTTTCTCACCACTGGTATTCAGTTTTCCGCTTGATTTTCCGATAAACACATTATAGTTGCTTGTGTTTTCGAATCCTGCTGAATCACCGAGGAATACATTGGAACTTCCCGTTTGATTCAAGTACCCAGTGGTATTCCCAATGAACACATTGGAATTACCCAATGTATTTGAAAATCCTGATTTATAGCCTAGGAAAACGTTGTTGCTGGCATCGGTGGTGGAATAGCCGGTTTGGTAACCTAGAAATGAATTGTACAAACCATTATTTATGTTTTTTCCGCTTTCCTGACCTATGAAATAGTTGTCGGGTTCTAGGTACATGTAATTTTTAGTAGCCGTCTTGGACGTATTAATGCCCCCCACTGCAAATCCACCTTTACTCCCTGCCGCTTTATTAGGTTCGTCTTTTACATAGATTCGAACACTGTCCGGAGTGACTCGTAAATACTCATCTGAAAGGATAGTTTTGGATGTATTAATCCCTCCTACCGCAAACCCACCTTTACTCCCAACTGCTTTTAATACATTCTCTTTTATATAAACCCTAACACTATCAGGAGTTACTCTGAAATATTCATCGGTATAACCTTTTGACGTATTAATACCACCCACAGCAAACCCACCTTTACTCCCAACTGCTTTTCCATAATCATCACTTACATTTACCCTAACTCCTCCCTGATAGACTGCGAATACTGTATCACCGGCACTGTTAAGCACTCCAAAAATAATCTCATCGGGGTTGCTTACAATCTGGCTTTTTACCTCGAGTGCTCCGGTAGGCATCTCTATTCCAATACCCACTTTTCCTTCGTTATAAAATATGTTATTTCCTGATTTTCCCCAAATGAGTTCCTGCTGGGGTAGTGTAATCTTATTTCCTTTCGATATAAACAGTGTATCACCTAAAATCGATATTTGCTGCAGCTCATTGGTAGTATCGGTATCGGCATCCTCCAATACACTTAAATCCACAAAATTTCCACCGGAAATGTTCAGTTGGCTGCCTAAAAGGGTTAATACCTGAGCATCGGTATTGTCTTTATAAGGTTTTAAATCCACTTTATTACCGTTTGTAATTCCAAGTGAATCACCCGCTATGGTGAGTGTTTGTTCATCGGTATTGGTACCTGTATATGCTGCGAGGTTGATTTCCGTGGCATTGGCATTTTTAGTAATGGTTAAGGTACTTCCGGTAAGCTTCAAATCCTGAATCTCGTTGTTCGGGTCGGCATCGGCATCGTTTACCCCGTCTTTCAATGGAGCCAAATCAACCGTGTTGCCTTTGCTCAAATGCAATTCAGTACCTACAAAATTCAACTGTTGTATTTCATTGGTTGAATCGGCATCGGCATCTTTCAATTCACTAAGGTCCACTATATTTCCACCTGTTATGCTCAAATCGGTACCGGAAAAAGTCAACTCCTGCGCATCGGTATTGTCTCTATATGGCTTCAAGTCCACTTTGTTTCCATTGGTTATGGCCAGTGAATCACCTGTTATGTTGAGTGTTTGTTCATCGGTATTGGTTCCGGTATAAGCGGCCAGATTTATTTCGGTAGCACTGGCATTTTTTGTAATGGTCAAGGTGCTTCCGGTAAGTTTTAAATCCTGAATCTCGTTGGTAGGGTCAGCATCGGCATCGTTTACTCCGTCTTGAATTACTGATAAATCCACTTTGTTTCCATTGGTAATTCCTAATGAATCATTTTCAATAAACAAGGTCTGTTGATCGGTATTGGTTGTTATCAAAGGGGTTAAATCAACCGAATTGGCCTGACTGATTGAAAGTGTAGTACCGGAAAGGGTTAGTTGCTGTATTTCGTTAGCTGGGTCGGCATCGGCATCGTTGTTGTTGGTAACCGTTTCGGCATGTAGGGCATAAGGTACCGAAAGCAGGGGTGAAACACCCAACAGTTCCAGTGTGGTGCTTGTCCCAACGGCCATTTCCAATTTCAGGTAATAGCTGTCTGCAGCCCAGGCTATGGTTCTGAAACTTCCGACCGGATTGGTTCCGTTGCCGATAACCACATTGATAAGTCCATAAGCATTGGTGGTTGTCAGGTGTTCTTCGGAATAAACTATGTCTCCATTTTCTGTGCTTTCAAGGATGCTTACTTTCAGCAATACTGCACTGTTTTCAATTACGGCTCCTTGGTTATTGCGTACCACTGCCTGGTATTTAAAACCGTTGTTTGTTGTGGCCATGCTGCTAATGGCAACTATTACGAAAGCCAATAAGCTAGTGAGTTGTTTTTTCATGGGTATTTTAATTTATTTTTTGAATAATTACTGTTGATTGAATGTTTGAGTCCGGATTAAAAAGTCTTAAATAATATACGGCTCCTTTATAGGGGTTAAGGTCAAGAATGAACGAGTTTTCAGGTATTGGCCCCTGTTCCAGTAGTTTTCCCTGAATATCATACAAAACATACCGGTTGGGAACCTCGTTTTGGGGAAGTAATTCCGTAGTAAGTTTCACAAAAACCAAACCCTGGGTGGGATTGGGGAATACTTCAATGGCTCCTGTTAGGGGTTCCTTGGGTTCATCAATCCCTACGGGTTCCAGTTTGCTCTGCTGAAAGCCTTGGGTCAGGGTGTAGGTGCCGCTGTCAAACGTTTCGGTCACCAATTCGCCCAGACTCCAGGAAACACTTATTTCACTGTTTTGGTAAAAACCGCCTGCGGTGGAAAGTAGTGATTGTTGCTGTGCCATTCCTGGGAATAGGAATCCCAAAAGCACCATTGAATAATAAAAACGAGCCATAGCAATTTAGTTTAAATTGAATAAAAGCCATTCTATTTACGGAGCTCTTCTTTACTCCTAAAAGTTTCTTTTCATGGTGAATGAAAAATAAACATTGGTTAAATTTACAATATAAAGCGATGCAAGTCAATGGTTATTTTCATAAAATCAATCCTTTAATTTTGGAAATTGACATTGAATTAGTTAAAGAAAGACGAGGACATATCAAGAAAAAGAAAAGCCACCTTAAAAATTAAAGTGGCTATAGATGAATAATGGCATGAGCAGTTTAGTTCTATTTTTTATTTAACAGCTTTTTAATTGTTTCCAGTTCGGCTTTTAGAGCTTCTATTTCGTTGGTTTTTGCTTCCAATGCTGATATTTCCTGTTGTTGTGCAACAATTTGATTTTGCTGTTCCTGCATCCCTTTTATAAGCACCGGAATCAATTCAGAATAATTAATGCCAAGAGTAGTGTATGCATCATTTCCGGTTTTTACGGCTTCTTTAACCACTTGCTGAACTTCCTGAGCAACCAACCCAATGTTACGACCTCCTTCAGAATTATTTTTCCAGTAAAACGAAACCGGATTTAGTTTCAGCACTTCATTCAACCCATAATCCAACGTTTGAATTCCTTCTTTCATTCGGGCGTCCGAAGTGTTAATAACTCCATTGGTGGCATATACTTCAGTCCATCTATTGCTGGAAGTTCCCAATGAACTTACATTATTAATCATCGGTGTTATATCTCCATTGGCGATTAATCCTTTTCGAGGCAATGTCAACGTGCCATTGGTATCAACCAATATACTTAAAAAATAGTCAACTCCATTGAAATAGGTAAAGTTCATTTTATTCATGTCAACAGAATGATTAATCTGCCATGCTTTATCCACAGATTCATTGGAGCCAAGGTTTATTTGAGAGTAAAAATAGCCATTGTCAATTCCTTTTAATTGAATAGAAGATGAACTCCCATTATCTTCAAGATACAATTCATCCCATCCATTTGGGTTACCACCAATTCCCACATGGGCATTGAAACGTAAGTTTCGGGTATCAAGTTGGCCAAAAATAAAAGCGTTGGTAGAATCACTCACTTTATTATCAATATAAAGCCGGTTGGAACCGGTTTCATGAAAGCCAGCTTGATATCCAATGAATACATTTTTATCACTGTTTGCTAATGTTGGGCCGGCATTGTACCCTATCACGGTATTTCCATACCCTTTCAAATTACGGCTAACCTGAGCGCCATATAGGGTATTTCCAGCTCCCATGGAATCCATATCAGCAGTCCAAGCCCCCATTATGGTATTATTCCATGCTCCAGTGTTTTGCGCCCCAGCATGCAACCCAACAAATGTATTGGCCTCACCAGAGGTTGTTTTATTACCTGCCTGAGCGCCAATGAAAACATTACCCAACGAAGTGGTGTTGGACTCCCCGGCTAACCATCCTAAGAATACATTTTCACGGCCGGTTGTATTATTATAACCGCTGTTAACTCCAATAAACACATTATCGCTTCCGGTTGTGTTACTAAGTCCACATTGGTTCCCAATAAATACATTGCTATAAGTCTCTGTGCAATTATAACCCGCCTTATTGCCAATAAATACATTGGCGCCACCAAGGGTTGTTTTAAAACCACTTTCATTTCCAATCATAACATTAGTAGATGTTTGCACATTGCTATAACCAGCCCGGTATCCAATAATAACATTGGCAAACCCTTCAACACTATTATAACTGCTTTCGTTTCCAATAAAAACATTGGCATAACTTCCAACGGCTGACTGAGAATTATGAAAACCCGAAAAAGCCCCTAAAAAAACATTATTCCAACCTGAAGTTACATAGTAACCGGCATGGTCGCCTAAAAAAGTATTTGCCGCAGTAGTATCGAGAGAGTAACCTGCTTCAATTCCCAAACAGGTATTACTGAATCCAGTGGTCACCGAAAACCCGGATCGGGTACCAATAAACGTATTACCACTTCCACTGGTAGTGCTTATACCTGTTTCGAATCCTAAATAAACATTTCCCCATGCATTGTTACTTGAATAACCTGTCTGATTTCCAATATAAACATTTTCCCAACCGGAATTCATAGAATAGCCTGATTTGGTGCCGATAAATACATTATCGGAACCGTCTTGGATTCCAAAACCACTCTGGAAACCCATGGCAATATTTCCGTACGACAGTTCATTGGAATACCCTGCCTGTTCACCGATAAACACATTGGAGTTACCTCCGATGCTGTTATAACCGGCTTGGTTGCCAATATAAACATTAGAAAAGCTTGGAGACGATGATTCGGAACTATTATATCCTGCATTGGAGCCAATGAATACATTGGCATATCCAGTTTTTGCAAAGTAACCTGCTTCATTTCCTAAAAAGGTATTATCACTGGTTGAATCAACTGAATAACCTGCTTTATTACCAATAAACAGATTGCTATTTCCCTTGGTGTTCTGATGCCCAGTACTCGTTCCAATAAATGTGTTTTGATTTCCACTAATGTTATTGTATCCTGTGGAATCGCCCACAAATGTATTGTTGCTACCCTGAGTATTTGAGAGACCCGAGAAACTTCCCAAAAAAGAATTATAAACCCCGGTGGTATTTGAATACCCAGCTAGGTAGCCTAAAAAAGAGTTGTAATTACCCAACACATTGCTAAACCCTGTTTTGTATCCTAAGAAGAGGTTGCCTGAACCTTCGGAATTATTGTACCCGCTTTGGTAGCCTATCAAAGCGTTTTCTGACCCGGTTGAAATAGATAAACCGCTTTGGTAACCCAAAGTTGAATTGTAGAGCCCTGTGGTAAGGTTACTCCCGCTTTCATGACCAATAAAATAGTTGTCTGGTTCCAGATACATGTAATTTTTAGCGGCAGTCTTTGATGTACTAATACCTCCTACCGCAAATCCACCTTTACTTCCGGCTGCTTTATTTGAATCGTTCTTTACATAGATGCGAACACTATCCGGAGTGACCCGTAAATACTCATCTGAAAGGATAGTTTTGGATGTATTAATGCCTCCCACCGCAAATCCACCTTTGCTCCCAGTTGCTTTTAAAACATTCTCTTTTATATAAACCCTGACACTATCAGGAGTTACTCGGAAATATTCATCGGTATAACCTTTTGATGTACTAATACCACCCACAGCAAATCCACCTTTACTCCCGGCTGCTTTTCCATAATTATCACTAACATTTATCCTAACCCCTCCCTGATATACGGCAAAAACCGTATCACCCGTATTATTTAATACACCAAAAATAAGGTCGTCGGGATTACTGGTTATTCCTCCTTTAACTTCAAGTTTTCCGTTGGGTGTCACTGTACCAATACCTACATTTCCCTGATTGTAGAAAATAGTTGTTCCATCGGAACTCCAAACCGAATCTTGAATCGGAAGCGTTACTTGATTGCCATTCGAAATACTTAATGTGTTTTTATCAAAAGAAAGTTGTTGCAATTCATTGGTCGGGTCGGCATCGGCATCGTTGTTGTTGGTCACCGTTTCGGCATGCATGGCATAAGGTACCGAAAGCAGTGGCGAAACCCCCAACAGCTCCAATGTGGTGCTTGTTCCTACTGCCATTTCCAGTTTCAGGTAGTAGCTGTTCCCTGCCCAATCAATGGCGGTAAAGTTTCCTGTTGGGCTGGTACCGTTCCCAATAACCACGTTCACCAATCCAAAAGCATTGGTAGTAACCTGGTGCTCTTCGGTATAAACCGAGGCACCATTTTCAGTTCCTTGCAATATGCTTACTTTCAGCAAAACTGCACTGTTTTCTATTACGGTGCCTGTTGCATTGCGAACCACCGCCTGGTATTTAAAACCGTTGTTTGTGGCAGCCATGCTGCTAATGGCTACTAATACCGAAGCCAATAAGCTAATGAGTTGTTTTTTCATGGGTGTTTTAATTTATTTTTTGGATAATTACGGTTGTTTGGGTATTGGTATCAAGGTTAAAAAACCGGAGATAATACACGGCTCCGGAATATTTTCCCAGATCGAGCATGGTCTGTTCTTCCTTTAGTATGCCCTGTTCCAGTTGTTTCCCCTGGATGTTGTAGAGCGTGAAACGATCGGGCAAATCGGGTGGGAGGGCAGGTTCCTTTTTAATGTTAATATATACCAAACCTTGGGTTGGGTTGGGGAACACGTCTATGGCCGATGAAAAAGGATCCTTTGGTTCATCAATGACAACAGGGTTCAGCTTACTCTGCTGAAAACCTTGGGTAACAGTATAGTTGCCGGAACCAAATGTTTCGGTTACCGATTCGCCGAGGCTCCAAGAAACACTGATTTCACTGTTCTGGTAAAAGCCGCCGGCGGTGGAAAGCAACGATTGTTGTTGTGCCATACATGGGAAAAGAAACCCCAAAAGCACCATTGAAAGATAAAAACGGACCATAGCAATTTAGTTTAAATTGAATATTGGGTTAATCTCTTAAGAGTATATTTCTCCTAACAACTTCTTTTCATGGTTAATGAAAAATGAACATCTGTTAAATATACAATATAATGCAATGCAAGTCAATGGTTTTATGTGTTTATTTTATGACATTTGGTCCCCATTGAACCCTAAAAAAGTTTAAATGGTGTAAAATCAAAAAAGCTGTATCTTTAACAGTCAGTTAAACGTCACTTTTTAGAATTTAATAATTACCATAACCTATGCTTCGGATTCAATCGACTTTATTATTCCTGTTAATTCCTTATCTGGCATTTTTGCAGGAAATTACTGGCATCGTTACCAATCAGGAAGGGCAACCCATTCCTTATGCCACCATTTATATTGAAGAGCTGCAAACTGGCACCAGCACCAATCAGCAGGGTAAATACGAAATTAAAGTAGCGCCAGGCCAATATCATATCGACTACCGTTCGCTGGGTTACGCCTCGGTGGTGGAAATGCTAACCGTTAAAAAAGAGGTAATTGAACGCAATGTGGTGCTTCCTTTGCAATCCTATATTCTGGCTGAGGTAACGGTACGGGCTGATAACGAAGATCCTGCTTATTCCATTATGCGTAAAGCCATTGCCAGGGCTCCCGGATTTTTAAAACAAGCCAATTCCTATACTTCGCAAGTTTACATTAAGGGCTCGGTAATAGCCACAAAAATACCCAAAATATTGGCCAAACGCATGGAGGTAAATGGGCAGACTCCAAAAGAGGGACAAACCTATGTGAATGAATCCATCAACCGCATCCGGTTTAAAGCACCCAGCACTTACGAACAAGAGGTAATATCGGTAAATAATTCATTTCCCATGGGTGAAAACGATGTTCCTGTAATTGGTCTTATTTCAGGAAGTATCTACGAATCGAGCGACGATTTTTATATTTCACCTTTTGCTCCCAATGCCTTCGCGCATTATGAGTTTAAATACGAAGGGTTGTTGCAAGATGGAGCCTGGTTTATCGATAAAGTAAGGGTTATTCCAAAACGCAAAAGCAAACTTTTGATGGACGGATACCTTTATATTGTGGAAGACCTTTGGTGTTTGTACAGCTACGACATGACCTTAAATCCATTATACACCAAATTAAAAATAAAACAGCATTATGCGCCGGTAAAAGGGAATAACTATTTTCCGGTTAACTTATTTGTTGAAGCCGATATCAGCGTTATGGGCATTAAGGCGCAAGCCACCTATACCACCACTTTCAAATACGATTCGGTAGTTATAAACCCAGTTTACAGCCAACTATCGGTAAAACATCAGATTACCAAACAGGTAGAACCCGAACCAACAGCTAAACCTAAAACAAAAAATGAGGTCAAGGTTGAAGAAATTGATGCTAAATTGGAGAAACTTTACCAGACTGATGAGATAACCAACCGTGAGATGATGGAGGTTCAAAAGCTAATGGCTAAAAAGGCTTCGCTCACTGAAGATACCAATAAGGAAAACCCTTTGGAAATTACCGAAACCTATAAGCAGGTAGTTAATAAAAATGCCTTGATCCGCGATTCCATTTATTGGGATTCAGTGAGGCCTGTTCCGGCTTCGCAGCAAGAAAAAATCAGTTACCAGAAAGTAGTGGAGGAAAAAGTAAAAATCGACTCTACCCCAACATGGAAAAAAGTATTAAAAACCACCACTTTTGGTAATTATGAATGGGAACGAAGCAAAAAATTCTATGTGTATTATCCTGGAATTTTGAATTTGCGGAATTTTGGTTTTGACCCCGTGGACTCCTGGCAAGTGGACCAGTCGTTGAAGTTGCGATGGAAAATTGACAGCTTACGAACGTTGGAATTAAAGAGTATAGTAGGCTATAGTTTTGGACGCGAGAACCTTTACACCAAACAAAACCTTACCTTATGGTACAATAACCTAAAACGTGGAATTTTTGTAATCGATGGCGGGTATCTGTCGCGCGATTTTAATGCCGACCATGGAACCCCGGAGAACTTGTCGGCATTGTACAACTTGTTATTAAAAGAATCGTACATAAAGTTTTACCACGATGCTTACATTGATGTTGAAAACCGGATTGATATTGCCAACGGACTGTTATGGAGGCTAGGAGCAAAGTGGCAACAAACCGATACATTGGTTAACACCACTAATTTTTCATTGGTTTATCCCAACGATTCATACGCGGCAAACGTTCCGGTAAATCAAACTATTAGTAAATCAAATCTTGATCCTTCAAAACTGTTTAAAATATATACTTCATTTGAATTCACCCCTTTTTATTACTATCATATAAGCAAAGGAGTAAAAAAGTATATAAAGTCCGATTGGCCCACTTTTGTTGCAGCTTACAGTGCTGCCGTGCCGGTTAGTAGCAATTATGCTAATTTTCAGATGGCTCAAGTATCGGTTCAGCAATCCTTTGATTTTTATACTGTGTCTTCTTTATTTTACCTGGTGAATGCAGGAATGTTTTTTAATGAAAAAAGTATGCATTTTTCATCGTTCAAACATTTCAAAACCATTGAGGAACCCTTTACTATCCGTGACTTTAAACGGGGGTTCTTTTTAATAAACAATTATGAATACAGCACCAACGGCAAATTTTTGGAAGGTCATGCCCAGTACACCAACCAGTTTTTACTTTTAAAGCGGTTGCCAATTATCAGCAACCAACTATGGACCGAAAACCTGTATGTAAACTGCTTGCTTGTGGAAAAATATCGTCCGTATTACGAGGCGGGTTATTCCATGGGAGGAATATTCTTTGCCGGCGAAATTGGGGTTTTTGCGGCTTATCAAGGAACCAGTTTTCATGGGGTAGGAATAAAAGCAACGTTCGATTTCAATTAGTTTGATTTGAGGTTGTGGTTTTAGATTGAAGAATGCTTTACAAACTATTCCGGTTTTCAATTGAACCAATTTTGGTTTAACAACTGAATATAAAATAAACACTACTAATGTGAATCAAACATTGGCATAATTATAAGAAAATGATGAGAACCATCTGCAATTTAATAATTTTAGCAAGTATTTTGGGGTTGTATTCTTGTGAACGAGGATTTCTAAACGAATTATTTGGAGAGGATATCGTTTACAAATTATCGAATGATTATAAAACTGTCTTTGATAATAAGGACACTCTGATATTTGAATCATCAAAAAGTAAAGATATTTTTATTGTGGATTCAATAATAAATGGGTTTTATTTTGAGTCGATTACTGGAACATGTGGAAAAAAACCATTCGATATATTTGAATTTTAATATGTTTATATAAAAAAGATTACGGAGGAGGCAAACTATTATATTTCTGACACGCTTGATGACTGTAATGGTACACCAGGCAATAATAAGCAATGTATAACTTATATAAAAGGATTAACAGATACATTTGCCGATGATGGCATTGATGTTGACTCGAAAATTAACTGGTATGATACCTTAGTAGTTAAAGTTTCGGATTATTCAAATTACTATAATGATAAAAAAATAAGAAATTACACATTTGACAAAGTTTACGAGTTCAATCAAAATATTGACAACCAAGAAAATTCAATCTCAACTTGGTTTTATACTGACAAGTATGGATTTGTTGGATATGTTAAAAGAACAGGAGAAATTTATGAATTAAGGAAATAACAACTATGTGCTACCCGCTATAATTCCAACGCTGCAACTCGTTAATTTTAAGCGTGTCCGTATTTACAATCCCCGCCTCAATTGAATTTTCGCTTGTTTGTTAAAAAACGTTAAATTGCATTCGTAAATTTAATAAGGCGATGAATAAAACCGTAAACTGTAAGGTAATCAATACGCACTGGGTTTATAGCCATCGTTGGTGGCAATGCTAAAACAACCACTTGACACATTATTGCAATATGAATAATAGACAGAATAAAGAGAGGAGATTTTGGGATAGGTTCGCTAACTACTATGACTCTTTCATAGATAAAGTTTTCAGTAAAACATATAAGTCAATTCTTGAAAACATAAATTCAGACCTTGACTTAAACTATAATGTTCTTGAAATAGGAACTGGAACAGGGATTATTCCTTTTTCAATTTACTCAAATGTTTATTCAATTACTGCGACAGACATTTCACCTGAAATGGTTCGTATTGCTAATCAAAAATTAATAAAATCAGAAATTAAAAACATTGAATTTCAAGTTCAGGATTCATACAATCTGACATTCCTAGACAAGTCGTTTGATGTGGTAATTGCTTCAAATTTACTTCACTTACTTTACGAACCTGAAAAACCAATAAAAGAGATTAAACGAGTATTAAAAGACAAGGGGATTTTTATTGCACCGACACTTTGTGTTGGAGAAAATACCAAAAGTAAGATTATAGCGACAATGATTGGTTTATTTAGTGGATTTAAAGTAGTTAATAAATGGAGTTATCGAGACTTTAAACGCATGTTGACTGATAATGGATTAATTATAGATAAAGAATTGAGGATTGAGGACAAATTATTAACTGCGTACATTGTGATGAAAAAATAACAAAGCATTGTGCCAAACATCTGGTAAAAGCCGTTGGGGTAGACGGTTAGATAAGTTATTATTTAGTTTATTGGCAACATTTTAACGTGGGACAGAGACGCTGCTTCGAACTCCCCAACGCATTTTAGCAGCAAACGTTAGGGCAAATTAAAAAAAACAACATTGTGACAGATTTTGAGAAAATGAGAGATATTTAGCAACAATAAATATTTATAAAAGTTCAACTTATTCCTGAACATTGTATATTTTTGTACAAAATATCAGAATTGTGAATTTAGTTAACAAAGGAATTTTAGAGCGACTCAAAAAGAAAAACCGGGGAAATATCAAGCTGACAAAAGCTGTTGATAAACTTATCCTTGATATTGAGCAAAATGACTGGGATTCACCCAATGAGTTAAAACAAACTTGACCAGATGCAGATTGTGTTCATAGTGAGGGCTTCTACTTCTTTGATTTGAATATTCATCGGACTATGGTGTTGATTGAATTTGATGAAAATAAACGAGCAAGGATTATTTGGGCTGGTTCACTTCAAGATTATGATATGATATTTAAAAATAATCGAAGCACGATAAAAAAATGGCTCAAAAATAATGAATGGATTTAAAAGCAAACAAATGAAAGATTTAATAAATATTAGGGACATTGAAAATATTCAGAAGTTAGACAATGAATATGATTTGCAGAAAGCTTTGCTTCTTGACAGAAAGTTGAGACTATTGGTAAAAGAGGATTCTTCCTTGAAAGCTATTCATGATAAATTGTTCAAGTTAATACAAGATTATGAATCTGAAAATTGGTCAAATAGTGAATCTATTACCGATGAGCAATTTTTGGAATCAGAAATTGCAGAGTCATTAATTGAAGTAGAACGACAATTTGTACAGCAACGAAAAGAAACAATTAGAAAACGACTTAAGGCTTACGATATGACACAGCAAGATTTAGGCACTTTGTTAGGTCACAAAAAGTCATATGTGTCAGAGTTGATAAATGGAGTATCACAATTTTCTCTAAAGGACTTGGTAATTATTCATAGAGTATTAAGAATAGATTTATCTAAATTGATACCAACTTATTTACAAAATGATACAAGAGAAAAAGTAAAGAATTCCATTATAAAAATGAATAAACCGAAGTTAAAACTTAGGAAGACAGACTTGGTAATAAGTTAATAAAAGCGTATAACCCGAGGTAAACATAATAAGGGCTAATTAGCTATATTTGAAATATGAATAAGAAAGAAACGACATTCGGAAATTGTAGAGAGGAGCTTCGAATCCCTTACTATGCCTACCGCCAACGTTGGTGGCAAGCATTGAAATTATAGTTACAACTTTAATAAATACAAATATGAAATACATTCTTAAACTGACCATAATTCTACTTTTGATAATTTTTTTTTCATGCAAGAACAATGAAAATGATACAAGATTTTGTATGAATAGAATTTCTCAAAATACAATTCTTCTATCATCGACAGATTATAATACTGTTAAACTTTTGTTTGAAACAAATGAGTTGAATTATAACAATCTGCGATTCTATAAATATGTAGATAGTGATAGACAAGAGGTTCGTTGCAATCAATATATAAATAATTTACAAATCTTCACTTATGATTTGACATTCCATTTTAGTGGAAATATTTATCAAAATATTTCAGGCGATTTAACTGATAATATTATTCTTGATACAAAATCAACAATGAATCAAGATGCTGTTGTTGAGATATATATAAAAAAATTAATAGATGATGAAAGCTTTATTATAAGTAAAGACGAAATAATTAACAACTGCATGGATCTTGAATTTGGATATTATGACTTAAATGTCAGCATAAGTTTTTCTGAAAAGAACTTTGTAAAAGCATGGAAAGTTAAACCACAATCAATGGATTATCCAGTAGCTTATATCAATGATTCATTAACAAACATAATTTATTATGACAATGGAATCAGATATAAATAAGTACTAGCCGCCAACGTTACCCAATATATAGATAAATAACCTATCGTAATTAAATATTGATGGAAAAGCTTATTTTAAGAATACTAATAATTATAAATATTACGCTTACAGGTAAAGGTTTTGCACAAGAACAATTAAAAGTTGACAGCATAAAACAAGTAATAGCTATAGCAAAGCACGACACTACTTTTGCAAAGTGCTATTTGGATTTAGGTTATATATATGAACATATAACCCCCGATACTGCAATGTATTATTACTTAAAAGCAATTGATATTGCAAACATGACCATCAATTCTCTTCCTGATAAAGCAGAACCAAAACAAGGCACTATTCAATATGAACTATTATTATTAAAGGCAAAAGCAATACACAATATTGGTTGGATTTACATGAACCAAAACTATTATTACAAGGCATTGGAATATTACCAAAAAGCTTTAAAAATTAATGAGGAAATTGGCGATAAGGAAGGTATTGCAAAAAACCTTGGAAATATTGGAAATATCTATTTAGAACAAAGAAATTACGATAAAGCATTTGAATATTACCAAAATGCATTAAAATATTTTGAGGATATTGACGATAAGTACGGTATTGCTATAAATCTTGGATATATTGGAGGTTTTTATGCAATCCAAGGTAATTCTGAAAGGGCGTTGGAATATTACAATAAAGCAGTAGAAAATTTTGAGGCAATTGGGGATAAATATGGCTTTGCAACATATAGTGTAAATATTGGAGATATTTATTATGCTCAAGGCAATTTAATTAAAGCTCAGATGAATTATCAAAAATCATTAGGAGTTTATGAGGCAATTGGAAATAAATATGGAATAGCTGGTTGTTATCTGCAGATTGGAGTCATATTAAATGATTTAAAACAATATAAAAAAGCTTTGGATTATGAATTCAAAGCTCTAAGAATAGCAAAAGAAATTGGTGCAATAAGTATTCAGAGTGCAGTTTATTCAAAAATATCCATTGCATTTAAAGGGCTAAAACAATATGAGAATGCATTGGTATATCAAGACTCTTTTATAGTTTTAAATGATAGTTTAAATAATACAGAAAGAACCAAGGCAACAGCTGAAATGAGTGCGCGTTATGAAACCGAGAAAAAAGAAAAACAAATAATACAACAACAGGCTGAACTTGTAACCATCAAGTTAAAAGCTGAGAAGGAAAAGGCGGAAAAAGAACATCAAAGAACACAACGTAATATTTTTGTTATGGCTTTTGGCATTACGATAGTTTTAGTTGTGTTTATTTTTAGGTCTTACAACCAAAAGAAAAAAGCTAATCAACTATTAATTGAGCAAAAGCAGAAAATAACGGAAGCTAATAAATAGGGGTTTAAGCGGCACGCAGTGCCCAGCGATAACCCCCGGTTGAACTACATCACGGGTTGAAATCTATGGACATATCACGGTACTTTTCCCTTTTTTTTTATTTTGGTTTTAGGCAGCAATCCTTGACATAAAGTGCGGTTTTGATATCCATGCAGAAAAAAGAGTACCAAAACCGATTAACAGGTTCCCAGAATAAGGCCATTGCACCCTATTTTGTCCATTTTTTGGCAATACATTCCCAGT
>Ga0172379_10002162_pt1 | contig 35941 bp, 27 predicted proteins | sample GrowelOW334metaG_FD_119756 | JGI IMG/M metagenome (GOLD analysis project Ga0172379, IMG submission 119756) | Groundwater microbial communities from an aquifer near a municipal landfill in Southern Ontario, Canada - Groundwater well OW334 metaG | ecosystem: Environmental > Aquatic > Deep... | reverse complement strand
TTGTTTTAGTCTATTGTAATGTCTACAGTTGGGACATAGGTGTGGTATAGGTATATTCATACGTTTATAGAAGGATAGTTCATCTCCTATGATTTTGAAGGCTTCAGTACATTGTTCATTACAAGTTCCTTTGTGTTCACATTCTATTACTTTGTTTATGATAGTGTCATCTACTTCTTTTATGTCATTTGGTATATCTTTACTATATATATCTATATTGTAGTTTCTTTCTTCTCTTTCTTTCCACTTATATCCTTGTTCTTCTGCTTCTTCCTTGGTTAGTGGGAAGTATTCTTGTGCTATGGTTTCGTTGTAGCAGAATGGACTTAATTCGCTTGGAAAGAACTCTCCATATCTGTATATCCTTCCTTTACTGTCTATGTAGGGCATATCGTTCATATGTTTGATTATCTTTGGTACTAGTTCTTCGTATTCTTCCTTCCCGTATTGTTTGTTTAGGATACAGTAGGATTTGTTTTTCATACCAATACAACCAAAAAGATTAGAAGAAAAACCACATAATTGAAACAAGCTAGAATCACTCATATTTTTAGAATGATTATAGAATCTACACAAAAAAGAAGTATCAGCTACTATAGAGGCTTCATAAATTAATTCATTACTCACACAACCACAAACATCATAACTATCTTTAATACCTTCAGTCGCTCGCCAACAATATTTCAAATTTTCTCCTTCTACAATAAAGGATTTATGAACATTTTTAGAATTTTTTACATAATCTCCATCTGAATCAATACTTTTAAAAATACTTGCAAATCTGCGGACGCTTTTTTTCATTAACTCATCAAACTCTTTTTTAAATTTATTAATAGAAGAATTTAATGATAAATTATAGCTCTCAATTTTCTCTAAATATTCTTCTCTAGAATATTCTTTGTTTCTTATACAAAAATTTTTATTACGTAACCCTGAACACATAAAACAATTTTGACAATTATAGCAATCAAAGAGAAAATACGAACTTATACAATCTCGACACTCACTAAGAAAAGATGAACTAAAACTTTTTGTTGTATTAAAACTTTCGTAACACAATTCTGAATCAACAACCATATAACAATCTATACAATCCTTACTTTTTTCTATTGATTTTGAGTAAAAAACGTTTTCACAATAAACAGCATTCGAAAGATAAGAATTCTTTGAATACCCAGTATAATTAGAATAATCTGATCTAGTATTACCAAATGCCCATAAATTAAGAGCTGGGACTACATTCATTAATTCTTTATATTGTTCGAAAAATGATTTATTAAAATCATAATCCCTACCATATTTCATTGGGTCCCAATTGTCACCCCACCAACAATCATGACAATATATTGGAAATTTATTATTTGGAGAGTTTATTGTTATAACATCCTTATTACATAGATCACATTTTTTCTTATAAAAACTTCCCTCATTCCTCCAGACAAACCTTCTAATAAATCTACATTCTGGACAAAATGTTGGTGGTGGTACTTTTATTTTTTCATAAAACTTAAAATCCTCCACTTCTATCGTGAAGTCATTCTTACAGTTCTGGCATATTCGATTTTCACTTTTATACTCCATAACTATCTTCACCCAGACGTTGGACGTCTGGGTTTCTAATATACTTCTTGCTGATAACACTTTTCGCAGTAGATTTTATAAATTTTCTGATCTTCTGTTTTATAAGATGTTTTAATATTTAAATTACATTTTGCACACATAGCATCAAATAAAACTCTTGGATTTCTTAATTCCATTCTATTTTTATGACGACAATTAAAACATTCGTGAGGAAGAGATAAATTAAGTCTTTTGTAAAAAGCAATTTCTCTACTAATTAATTTAAAATTTCTGTGGCAATTTTTACATGCTAAAATTTCTTTTATTAATTCATTACTGTATTCTAATGGATTTTTAAGAAGATCTTCCAACTTTATAGTTTCCTGACCACTTGTACTTGGAATATTATCCTGCCATTTAAATCCTTGAGTAATAGCTTTTTCCCTATTAAGTGGTATATATTCATTAACAATAGATTCATTGTAACCAAAAGGACTTATTTCTTTTGGAAAGAAAGCTCCCCATTCGTTATTTTTTTTCATATTTTGTATTAATTGGGGTAACAATTCCTGATATTTTTCTTTACTATATTGTTTATTAAAAATGCAATAAGATTTTTTACGGAGTCCAATACATCCAAAAATATTATCACAGTTATGACAATTGTCAGAATAATAAACATCATGAGAATCGTGTACATTTCTACAACTCATAATTTTATTTCCATGACAAGTTAAAACCTGATAACATTCTTCTAAGTCAGTTGAAAAATTAGCGTCATGAGTGTCAATTGCACTTCTTACTGTAAAACAAAATTTAGATTTTTCTCCCCCTTTTACATCAAAAGAATAATATACATTATGGGCATTATATATATGATTTCCAGATACATTATTATTGCGAGAACCAAAAAATGCTCGTTGAGGTAAAATTTTGCGTAATTTTTCCCTTTCTAAAAATATTTTTTTTATTATAGATTCTTTATAAAGTTGATTTTCTTTTAAGAAATTTTGATACTCCTCTTTTGTAACTTGTTTGTTAAATATATAATAAGATTTATTTACTAATCCTACACTACCAATACAATTTAAACACCCCCGGCAATCAAAAAGTCCAATACTTTCTACACAACCTTCGCATTCCTGTGAATATAAAAGTTTATTGCAGTTTAAACAATCAATACATTCATAACAAGATTCAGATTTAAAAATATAAAGATTATCTATTGAATCTTTTGAATGCCAAACAATATGTCCATAATCACAATTTTCGTTATTTACACAACCAAAAACCAAATAACAATTTTTACTTTTAGTCACCATGTTTGAATATTCACAATTTTCGCTTTGGATATTTAAAATTGATATTTGCGGAACTTTATTGAATAAAGAGTGAAATTGTTCAAAAAATGATTGACCCCAATCAATATTTATTCCATAAACCATAGGATCCCAATCATCTCCCCACCATTCAGAAATATCGTAAACAGGAAAAGGTACTTCTTGATTATACATGGAAACTATACTTTTCCCCGACATACTAGACGTTCTTTTATAAAGAGTTTTAAAATTTCTATAAAGCATTCGTAATTGCAACCTACATTGTGGACATTTCTCTGGCAAAGGTACCTTCATTTTTTCATAAAACACAAAATCTTCTGGCTCTATAGTGAAGTCTTGTTTGCAATTCTGACAATTTTTAGTTTGTGAATTCATTCTACCCGGAAGTGAGTTTTTAGATTGTTAAATTTTCGACTCGTTTTTAATGTATTCTATAACTCTTCTTCTAAACATTCTTCGTCCTGTACTTGTTTTCAAATACTTTTCACGACGTTTTGCATCATTTTCATTTAAACACGCTTCGTAATATATCAGTTTCCATGGTATATATCTTTTTGTCGAAAAATTTAACCCTTGATTATGTTCTTTTAATCTACGCTTAAGATCTTTTGTGTAACCAAAATATAACTCATCATATTTTTTACTTTCTAAACAATAAATGTAGAACATAATCTATCTAAAAATCTACTTCCGGGCTATATCCCCTCTTTTTTAAGTTCTTCCAGCAACTCGCGAGCTCGTTTTGAAATTTTACTTGGTGTCTTTATATTTATTTTTATATATAGGTCTCCGGTCTTACCGCTTTTAATAGCTTCACCAGAACCCGTCACTTTGAGTGTTTGACCGTCTTGAATACCAGCAGGAATATTTATAGGAATTTCAACTTCTTTACGAATTACTCCTTTACCTTTACATGTATCACATTTTTCTTTTGGTACCTCCCCAGAACCCAAACATTCCTCACAGGTTTTTGTACTGGAAATATTTCCAAGTATCGTTCTTTTTATTTCACGAATTTTTCCTTGCCCATTACAATATTTACATGTATCCATCTTAGTCCCTGGTTTTGCACCTGAACCATTACATGTATTACAATTTGTACTTTTCGTAATAGAAATTATCTTACTCGTTCCAAAAACAGCTTCAGAAAAAGAAATCTGTATTTCTGTAGAAATATCTCGTCCGCGTCTTGGTTGTGCTCTGCCCCCACTCATTCCTCCTGTAAAAAAATCACTAAAAATATCATTCAAGTTGCCAAAGTCAAAATCTGCACCACTATTCTGAAATCCACTAAAATCAAAACCTCCAAAACCACCCTGTCCTGCACCTCCATATCCTCCTTGACCCATGTTTTCAAAGCCTGATCCAAATTGGTCGTATTTTGCGCGTTTAGCATCATCTGAAAGGACTTGATAAGCCTCGTTTACTTCTTTAAACTTTGCTTCATTACCCTCTTTTTTATCAGGATGATATTTATGCGCCAATTTATAGAAGGCCTTTTTAATTTCCTCCTTTGACGCACTTTTATTTACTCCCAAAATATTATAATAATCTTTGCTCACAAGGGTATTATACCCGGTTAGTAGATTTTTGCAATGCTCGCTTTGCGAGCTGCATTTTATGCTTTGCAAAAACTCACTACCGGGTTATATCATAGGTTCGGCTTCTTGAGAAACTTTATTTTTTGTTTCTTTTTCTGAATTTTCTTCAGCATTTTCCTCTTCTTCACCCTCTTTTTTCTTCCCTTTTCCTTCAATAATAGCCTTTTCTTCAGCACTTCGGATGATCGTTGCCTCTTCTTCTGCGATAAGTTTGGCAGCATCATCTTTAGAAATTGAATACTTTCTACGTGAAGCTGCGATGATTTCATCACGATATGAGGGATGAGTTGGCGGAAGAACTCTCAATGTCTCTGCAGAAAATGGATCATAAGATTCTCCATCGATAGTCATCTTCACATAGATTTCTCCAACAGCAAGGTTGATCATATCTTTCACTTCGAAGACTGGCGCAAATTCAGGTTTCATTTTGACAGCATCTTCACCACCAACACGGAAGGTTATGATACTCCCGCAGTTACCGAGAACGGCCATGTGAACTTTCGGAATAATTTGCCCCACATATTGATGTGCAATAGTTAAATTAAGTCCGTATTTTCTCGCCTCTGATAAAATATTTTCGAAGGTCTGAGTCACGACATTTTGAAACTCATCCACGTAGATATAAAAATCAGTTCGCTCACTTTCTGGGATAGCTGCACGCTCCATTCCTGCCTGTTTTATTTTTGTCAAAAACATAGAACCAAGAAAAGATGAGTTTTCTTCTCCTAGACGTCCCTTAGAAAGATTGATGAGAATTATCTTCCCTTCATTCATCAATTTACTCATATCTATTTTATTCTGCTTCTGTCCGAAGATATTTCGAAGTAATGGATCAGACAAAAATTGACCAAGCTTATTTACAAGCGGTATGATAGCGTCCGTATCAAATTTCTCAGACCAATCAGCAAATTCGATAGCGAAGAATCTTTTGACCATGTCATCTGTAATATATTCGACGACTTTCTGTCTATAATTTCTATCCGTCAACATCGATATCATTCCACGCATTGTGGCATGAGGATAGTCTAGAAGTGCCAAACAAGTAAAACGAAAAACGTGTTCGAGACGTGGCGTCCAGTTTGCTCCGAATTGCTTTTGAAAAACTTCGATCAATCCTTGAGTCAATTGGAATTTAAACATAGGGTCGACATTTGCAAGCGGATTGAAGGATGCAGGAAAATCAATGTCTGGAGGATCTATGATACATACATCTTCGATGCGTTCTTTAGGAATATAATCAAGCATTGCATCTATCACGTCTCCGTGTGGGTCGATAAGACATAGCCCGTGATTATAAGTGATATCCTGCCTTAAAAAAAGCTCCAATAATTTTGTTTTTCCGACACCAGATTTTCCAATGATATAAAGGTGTCTTCTTCTGTCTATACGTTTTATACCAAAAATAAATTTCTTCTCTTCAAGAGAAGCTACATAATTTGTACGTCCAATGAAAGAGACGTCTTCGGGCTTAACCTTCCCAAATACCGGCAATTCTGGCGGAGGCGGACCATATTTGATTATTTGGACTCGATTTGGCTTTGGCATATAGGATTTATTTTAGCATAAATTACCACCCCTTTCATCCCCTCCTTCACAAGGTGGGGAAATATTAATAAACTTCTTGCTGATAACATTTTTCACAATATACTATTTCTGGTCTATCAGATGAATAACTCGTCTCAAATTCGTTTTGACAACCTTCTTTCATACATTTTCGATGCCAAAGTTTCATTGGATTTTCAAATCTTATACGCCAATTATTACGACAATAAAAACATTTACGAGGTAAAGGAATTAAATATTTTTTATAAAAAATTAATTCATTTTGAACAATCTTATAATTTCTACCACATTCTATACAACATAACACATCATTTAAAATATCATCCTTTACATTTAAAATTGAGTCTGGAATTTGATACAAACTTAGAGTTTCTTTCCCTGTAGTTTTCTGTATATCATCCCACCACTTATGTCCATTCTTAATTGCCTCTTCTCTAGTTGTGGGAAAATAATCTTGTGCCATCGTTTCATTGTAACCAAAATGAGACATTCTACTTGGAAAAAATTCTCCATATTCTCCTGTCTGTTTCATATATTCTATTAATTTGTCTCGTAATTTAAAATATTCCTCTTTAGAATATTCTTTATTTAAAATACAATATTGACCATGTCTAATACCTGAACAACCAAAAAGATGTTTTGACGAATGACAATTTTCCACATAACTTACCTCTTGGTTCTTAAAAGAATAAATAGCAAAAAGAGCAAGATAATCATAATCCGCTGTGAGAGCTTCATAACACTGAGAACTTTCTCCAGCAGGTGTCAAATCATAACTATCTTTTATGTTTGTTCCTCTCATTAAAAAACGTACGTCTTCACAACCTATAGCCATAAAAGCATTTTTTAGATTTTTTGAATTTAATAAACAATCTCCAGTACAATTTACACTATTTCTAATATTAGCAAACCTACGTATTTGTTTTGAAAGAAAGTTTGTAAATTCACCTTTTGCACGCTCAGTACCAGAATAAGAATGTAATTGATAATCTCTAATTATATTTTCATACTCTTCTTTTGTATATTGCTTATTAAAAATACAATATTTTTTCTGACGTAAATTTGCACACATGAAACAGTTAGAACATCCTTTACAGTCATAGCATAAAACACAATCTGTGAGGCCAGTAGAATAATAACAATTTCTACAATTATAACTGTGCTCTAAAAATATAGAGTCATAAATAATTTGTAGATAATAAAAAAGATCAAGTGAGTCAACAACATCACGAGTATCCGGACCGTCAATATGATAATAATACATAAGATCTTCAGTTCTCCATGACATTGCCCCCATATAACAATTTTTTGCATAAGTTGTATTTTGAGTATATTCACAATTCACACTCCCTATGCCATCATCATTAATTAAAGACAAAAGTGGTACTTTATCTTGCAATTCTCTAAACTGTTCAAAAAATGGCCTAGAAAAATCGATATCTCTTGCATAAGATTTCGGATCCCATTTATCACTCCACCAACATTTATTACAATAAACTGTAAGTGGTTTATCTTTGTGATAAAGTGAAATTATATTTTTACCACACAAATCACATTTACGATTATAGAAAGTCAAATCATTTCTCCATGATAAACGTCTAATCAGTCTGCACTCTGGGCAAAACATCGGTGAAGGAACTTTTACTTTTTCATAAAATTTAAAATCTTCCGCTTCTATTGTGAACTCTTTTTTACAGTTTTGGCATTTTCTATTTTCACTTTTATATTCCATATTTTTACTTCCCCATATACGCCATGGCTGATATGTGTATATTAATATATTTCCTTATTATAACAATTCTCGCAATAAATTATTTCCGACCTCTCCGGTGCATAACTCGTCTCAAATTCGTTTTGACATCCTTTTTTCATACATTTACGATGCCACAGTTTCCAAGGTAATGTTCTTTCTAATCTTATAAAATAACGGCAGTTCGGACAAAAACGTGGTATAGGTAACTTCATACGTTTATAAAATTGTAATTCCTCTTTAAGTATACGAAAAGCCATTGTACATTGATGATTACACAATCCTTCATGTTCACAGCTGATAGTTTCTTTTATAATAGTATCATCTACATCAGAGATATTGTCAGGGATATTTTTATTATCCAACGTAGCTTCATAGTTTCTGTTTGAATCATCAAACCACTTAAAATTCTTTTTAAGAGTTTGTTCTTTTGTTAATGGGAATTGTTCATAAGCCATAGTTTCGTTGTAAGCAAAAGAAGAAATTTCTGCTGGAAAAAATTCTCCAAATTTATATTCACAATTGTTTTTATCTACATATGGCATATCGCTCATGTGTTTAATAATTCTGGGTATCAATTTTTCATATTCTTCTTTCGAGTATTGTTTGTTAAAAATACAATATTGTTTTTTTCTTAATCCAATACAACCAAAAAGATTTTTACAATCAATACACCCTTCACAGTAATACGTTTGTATTGTATTAAAAGTACGACAACAAAAAGCAATTTCGTAATTACCTCGTCCACTACAAATAGATTCATACATTCGTTCTCCTCTTCCAGAATCAAGCATGTCATAAGAGTCATTTACAGAATTTACCGAATAAGTGACATATCGGATATTTTCTGATTTCCAAATATAAAAAGAAGAAAGACAGTTTTTTGAATTTTCTATAATATCTCCAGTACAATTGATAGCATTCACTAATCTTGAAAAACTAACAATCGTACCCTTCATCAAATTCCCATATTCATCCACCAACTTCTTCCGCGAACTATATAATGATAGTTTTTCTTCTAAAATTGCTTTTTCATACTCTCCTTTTGAAAGTTTCTTGTTTCTAAATACATAATTTTGATTCCGTTGGTTAGAAGACATAAAACAATTTTGGCAATTTACACAATTAAAAAGAAACATTGAATCAATACACAAGTCAGATCTAGTTAGATAAGCACAATTATAACTGTGGTTGGAATCAACGACCTCATAGCAAAGTTCATCATCTCTAAAGCTAAGAGAGTCAAAACACATTTTATTATCTTTATTTACAAATACGGAATAATAAACATTTTCCGACTTAGCGACATTATGTGATAAATATATATTTTTACTTCCATAGGTATAATTCGCATATTCACACCCACCACTATTGTTACCCGACTGTTCTAAACAAAGTAAAGGAATATTTCTTCTGAAATTTTCATACTGAGTAAAAAAATCAATAGAAAAATCATATTCTCGCCCATAAGAAATAGGGTCAAATTTATCAGAGAAGTAACATTCAAAACACCAAACTATATATGGAGAACCTGAATTAAAGATAGAAACAATTTTTTTGTCACAATTATTACACTTCCGGTTATATAAATTACGAACATTGAATGTTGCCATACGTCTAATCAATCTGCACTCCGGGCAAAAAGTTGGCGGTGGTACTTTTATTTTCTCGTAGAATTTAAAATCTTCCGCTTCTATTGTGAACTCTTTTTTACAGTTTTGGCATATTCGATTTTCATTTTTATATTCCATAATTTTCTTTCTCCTAAACCAGGTTTAGGAGAGTTTAGGAGGAACTCTAATATACCTCCTGTTGATAACAACTTTCGCAATACACTATCTCTGGTCTTTCTGGCGCATAACTCGTTTCAAACTCATTCTGGCAACCTTCCTTCATACATTTTCGATGCCAAAATCTTACTGGCCCACGTTCTTTATAAAGTTCAGCTAATCTGCAAAAAAAGCATTCATGAGGTATCGGGATAGAATTTTTTTTATAAAAACTCAATTCATCTTTAATAATTTTAAAATTTCTTTTACACAAACGACAAACCAATATCTCACCTAAAATCGAATCCTCTACACTTTCAATGTTGTCAGGAATTTCTTTTAGTGTTTCTTTACCTTCTGTCCTAGTAAAAAACTCTTGCCATAATAATCCTTTTTTTGCTACTTCTTTTTTTGTCAGTGGAAATTCATCCTGCGCCACTGATTCATTATAACAAAATGGGGAAGATTCTGACGAGAAAAATTCCCCCCATTCTCCAGTTTTTTTCATGTATTCTATTATTTTTAAATTAAGTGTTTCATATTCGTCTTTCGTATACTGTTTATTTAAAATACAATATTTATCTTTTTTTAGTCCTACACAACCAAAAAGATTTTCAGATGATTGACAACTATTACTATAAAATACATCAGTACAATTGTGGCAATATGCGGTAAATAAAGCTTTAGAAGAATTATCTGGATTTATAGATTCATAACATAATTCCTGTAGACCACCACTCAAACAGTCATAACTATCTTTTACTGTATCTCCTCTTTCAAAATATTTTGAATTTTCGGCACGAACTGTAATATAGCAAAGCTTTGAATTTTTTGAATTAAGAAGATAATCTCCAGTACAATTTACAGAATTATTTATATTTGCATATTTATGAGGTAATTTTAATGAAAATTCTTTGTATTCTTTTTTTGCTTTTTCCATACCACTCCAAGAATTTAATTTGTATTCCTTTAAAATTTCATCATATTCGTTTTTAGAATATTGTTTATTTTTGAAACAATAATTTTTATTTCTCAGGCCAAAACACATAAAACAATTATTGCATCCTCTACAATCAAAACAAAAAGCACAATCTAATAATGATGCAGAATTATATACATATGTTGAATTTGAAGAATTATCTACATAAATAGAATGATACAAGTTTTCCCCACCGTTAAGTGAAGCAATGCAATCCACAGAATCTTTCAGCCTAACCAAACATATTGAATACATACAATCCTCGACTTTCCAAGAATTAATCACCATATAACAATTTTTACTCAAGGCAACATAATTTGTATATTCACAATTGATGCTTGCTATCTCGTTATCATTTAAAATTCCCAATACAGGAACTTTTTCCATAAGTCTTCTGAATTGAGTAAAAAATGGTTCGTTAAAATTAATTTCTTGTGAAAATTCTTTCGGATCCCATTCATCTCCCCACCAACATTTAGGACATAACACTATAAATGGCTTATCCTCTGAATAAATTGATAAAATTCTTTTCTCACAAAATTTACACTTTCTTGGAAAGAAATTATAATCATTTCTCCACGTCATTCTCCTTTGTTGTCTGCACTCAGGACAAAATACCGGTGAGGGGACCTTTATTTTTTCATAAAACTTAAAATCTTCCACTTCTATTGTGAAATCATTTTTACAATTCTGGCAATTTTTAATTTCATTCTTGTACTCCATAACTATCTTTACCCAGACGTTGGACGTCTGTAGCTACAGACGTCCAACGTCTGGGTTTTTTAGTATACTTCTTTATGATAACATTTTTCACAATACACTATTTCTGGACCATCCGGGATATAAGCAGATTCGAAATCATTTGTGCACTTGCCACTATGCTCATGATTTAATTTATCACACATACAAACCCTGTGCCATAATCTCATTGGATTACGTTTTCGAAGTCGTGCCTCATGACGACAAATAAAACAAAGACGTGGAAGAGGTACTCCAAGTTGACGATACAACCTAAGTTCGTTTTCCGTTATTTTAAAAGCTCCTAAACAACGATCTTGGCATTTTCCTTTATGCAAACAACTTATAATCTCTCCGACAATAGAATCAGGAACATCCTTTAAATCATCTGGCAGATCTTCAGCCTGCAATGTCATCACATATTCACTTATTTTTCTCTCTCGCCATCTATAACCCATTTTTATTGCTTCTTCTTGTGTTGTAGGAAAATAATCTTGAGCAACTGTTTCATTATATGTAAACGGTGAAAGCTCAGCAGGGAAAAATTCCCCATATTTATAAATAAGCCCTCTTTTATCAATATACGGCATAGTATTCATGTGTTCCTTAATTTTAAGAATCAAAGAATCATATTCTTCTTTCAAGTACTCCCTATTTAAAATACAATATTTTTTATTTCTCAGACCAATACATCCAAACAAATAGGAACATCCATAACAATTAAAGGAGTATTCAACTTCATTAGAACTATAAACTACACTTGTAAAAAGATTACGATAATTACCTATGCCAGTATCAAATACTTCATACATCAATTCACCTTCTCCAATTCCAGGACCAGAATCATATACGTCTTTTGCATATTTTGCTACCCAATGTATATATTTAGAATCTTCAATTCGTGTACCTGAAGAATCAAAAGCAAACCTACAATTCTTTACTCCATCAAGATTATCCCCTGTAGAATTTACTACTTTCGTTTGATTTGCAAAACGATGAATAGATTTTAAATAAAATTCATCAAATTTTTCTTTTAGTTTTAAAACTGTTTTGTAATCTTTTAAATTTATTTCTGTTAATCGTTCTAAATATTCATCTCTATTCAACTGTTCATTCCACATACAATATGACTTATTACGAAGATTGGTACAACCAAAACAATCTGTACAACCATGACAATCATATAAAAAATACGAGTCAACACAAGCCTTACAATTAAAAGAATACAAGGTATAATAACAATCCGAACAAAAAACATCATCATAACAGAGCTCAGAGCGATGAACTACATAAAGATCCGAACAATCTTTTGTCTCTGAAATTCTATTCGAATAAAAAGTCTTTTCAATCTTCCACGAACCTGATGACATGTAGCTCTCCCTACTATCTTCCGCTACATTACAATAATCACTATTTTTTGCATTTGAATTCGAAAGATTCTGCATTGGAATATTATTTCTCAAATCTCTCCACTGTTCGAAAAATGGTTTTGTAAAATCATATTCCTTCCCGTATGCAGTAGGGTCCCATAGATCTCCCCACCAATATTTATTGTCATAAATTACAAGTTTTTCTTCTGGGTGATAAATAGTTATCACATTTTCATCATGCCCATTTGCGTCACATTTTCTTTTATATAGAGACATCTCATTCCTCCAACACAAACGCCGAATAGTCCTACATTCAGGACAAAATGTAGGCGGAGGAACTTTTATTTTTTCATAAAACAAAAAGTCTTCTTCTTCTATTACAAACTCAGTTTCACAATTTTGACATGTTTTAGTTTCCATATCTTTTTTACAGCCTGCCCCGTATGAAGCTTCGCTTTCGTTCGGGGTTTTGGCATTGTCGTATTTCTTCTTTCATAAAAATCCATAGATGTTGGACGTCTCAGGAAGACGTACAACATCAATACGTTATTCCAAAATTTTTCTCAAAACATCTTCCGGAACTTCTTTCACATTTGTTTGTGGTGGTGTTGTTACTGGTATAGGTGCTTCAACTTTTTTTTCTGGTTCTTTTTTCTCTTCCTCAACTTTTTCAACTTTTTGAACAGGTATATTTGTAGTCTGAATAAAATTCTTCAATTTATCCATATTTTCTTTACTTGCAGACCTATCTTTAGGTATATTTGTATTTTCTACCTTATTATTTTTTAATTCACTTAGAGAAATCGCTGGCTTTAAAGGCTCTTCTACTTTTTTTACCTCAACTACTTTTTCAGCTTCTTTAATAGGTTCTTTTTTATTTTCATTCAAAGCTCTATTTAAAACTTCTTTCAATGCAGTATTTTCTTTAGGCTTAATTTTTATTTGTGGAGTAAAAACTTTTTTAATAGCTGAAAATATCTTAGGACGTAGAGGAAGATTCTCCTTAACTGGAACAGGAACTTTTTTATCATCCTTATGAATTATTGCTTTATCTAATCTTTCTGGATATCTTTCTATCTCTTCTCCATTCACATCCTTTTGCTTAAATTCTATACCCAAATCTGCAAGAGGTTTATAAAACTTGGTCTCATCTTGTTTAATTTGCTTCATTGACCCAGCAATAGGTTTTAATTCTCCAGATTTTATTTTGGCTATACAATCCTTACAATATACTGCTCTACCAGCCTCAGGCTTAAAAGGAACCATAGTTTCTTTACCACAACTAGAACATTTTGCTGGAAATTTCTCGACACCACCAGTATTGATATCATCTCCGATAGACATTCCACTCCAATTATTTATTTCTCTTTCCACAACCTCTTTCGTTTTACAATACAAAGCACGAGAAGATTTTATAACTTCTTCCTCAATTTCTTTATTACCAGACTTTACCATCGGTGGAAGAGTTTTTGCAGAAAATGGACGAGACGAAACACCATCTATCATTAACTTTAGATAAACCTTGAAGTTTGGCAAATTAACTATGTCTTGTGGGGTAAATTCTGGCTCAAATTCTTTTTCTAAAAATTCTGCATCATCAGCACCCACTCTAAAAACTATCATCGTACCCACGTTTCCAAAGATAGCATCTCTCACACTAGAATTGCCGTCTGAAATAAGCTGAGCAGTGTATTGATGTGCCACTGTAAGATTCAACCTATATTTTCTAGCCTCAGATAAGATACCAGCAAATGCTTCTGTCACGAAGTTTTGAAATTCGTCGACATAAAGATAAAAATCTTTTCTATCATCCTCTGGAATACGTACACGCTCCATTGCAGCAAGCTGTATTTTAGTGATGATCATACCTCCTAGAAGTGCGGAATTGTCTTCACCAATACGCCCCTTGGAAACATTTACCAAAAATATCTTTCCTTCATTCATTATGTCAAAAATATTTATAGTACTTATGGACTGTCCTACAATATTTCGAATGATAGAGGTAGAAAGAAATTGCCCCACTTTGTTTTGAATAGGCGCAATAGCCTCATTTCTAAATTTATCCTGCCAAGCTTCATATTCATGTACCCAGAAAGCTTTGATTACAGGATCTTTTAAATTTGTAATTATTTTCTGACGATAATCTTTATCCACCAACATTCGAGGGATTCCAAGAAGTGTCGAGCCAGGAGTATCAAGTAATGCTAAGATCGCATTATTTAAAATATATTCCATACGAGCACTCCAAGCATTTGCCCATATTTTAGTAAAAATTCCCATGAGCCCTGAAGCTACTAGGTGCTTATATTTTGGATCAATGAGCTCTAACACATTAAAACCAATATGATATTCAGCATCAGCAGGGTTAAAATAAACAACATCTTTCATGCGATGAGGAGGAATAGCTGAAAGAATAGCTTCTACGTTTTCTCCGTGTGGATCAACCATACATACACCGTCACCATTCTCAATATTTTGAATGATCATGTTAAACATTAGTGCAGATTTACCTGTACCTGACTTTCCGAGAATATAAACATGCTGACGCCTATCTTTACGTTTTATACCAAAAAGTACATTTTTGTCTCTATAAGTACTATTACCAATATACGTCAATTCCTTATTTTTAGGTATTTCGTGCAAATCCATATGGGTATTATACAATAAAAACCTCAATTAATAAACTTCTTTTTGATAACATTTCTCACAATACACTATCTCTGGCCTATCTGGCGCATAGCTTGTCTCAAATTCTACCTGGCACTTGCCTTCATGTTCATGATTCTCCTTATCACACATGCATGTTCGGTGCCAAAGTTTAAACGGATTACGTTGTTTTATTCTATGATAATAACGGCAGTTATGACATAAGTTTGGTAAAGGTATATTCATTCGACGATAAAAAGCAAGCTCCATTGGAATAATTTTAAATGCAATTGTACATTTATGAGAACAGTTACCTGCATCTGCACAACCTATAATTTCATTTAAAATAGAATCCTCCACTTCAGTAATTGTTTGTGGAATTTTATCTGAGGTTAAGGAAATATCATATTCCCGTTTTTCTTTCTGAGCCCAACGAAAACCTTTTAAAATTGCCTGTTCCTCATTTAAAGGAATCCAATCTTGAGCTGGAGACTCATTATAAGCATGTGGACTCATCTCTCTAGGAAAAAACTCACCCCATTGATTTTTTGTTATCATTTCTGATTTTATTTTTTCACGAAGCTTTTTGTATTCTTCTTTGGAATATTTTTTATTTAAGATCATATATTCACCATGTTTAACACCAGAACAACCAAAAACATATTGAGACGAATGACAATTATTTGAATACTCTGCTTGAGTACATTTCCAGCAAAATATAGCAGCAATATTATGATAAGAATTATCAGGAGTTATAGATTCATAACATAAACTTGTACGCCCAGTGTTATTGCAATCATAAGAATCCTTACCGCGATCTCCAACAAGCATATATCTACTATTTTCAAGTTCCTTAAAATAAAAACAATCCCGAGCCGCTTTACAATTCCATAGATTATCACCTGTCGTATAAATTGATTTAAAAATATGAGCATAACGTTTAGGAAATTTTAAAGAAAACTCAATAAGCTCTTTCTGGTATCCTATAAGCTTCTCACGTTTTTCTAACTCTAACTCCTTTTTTTTATTTTCATATTCTTCTTTAGAATATTCTTGATTCCAGATACAATATTTTTTATTACGTAATCCAACACATAGTATACAATCAGAGCAAGCACGTAAATCGAAACCAAGAACACAATTGTTGCATGCTATCGAAAGTGTTAAATAAGAACATTGATAACAATCGGAAGAAGTAATAAGTTCATAGCCAAAGTTACAATTATTGGAATAATAGGAATCAAATATATCTTTTGATTGATCCACATGAAAAGAATATGCAGCATTTTCTGTTTCCCAATCACACATAACAAGATAACAATTTTTTGAAAATGCTAAATCATACGTATATTGACAATTTAAACTAGCAATACCATCATCATTTTGCATTGCAAGCATTGGTACTGTATAAAATAGTTCTTTAAATTGTTCTAAAAATGATTTGGAAGGGTCGTAATTTTTCCCATATTCTGTCGGATCCCATTTATCAGACCACCAACATTTACCACAATAAACGGGGGTTTTAAAATCCGGTGGATAAACAGCAATAATAGAAGTATTACATAAATCACATATACGTTTATAGTAATTACGTTCATTACGAAATATCAATCTTCTTTGAAGTCTACATTCTGGACAAAAAGTCGGAGGAGGAACCTTTATTTTCTCGTAAAATCCAAAATCATTTGGTTCAATTACAAAATCTTTCTTGCAATTTTGACAAATCCTAGTTTCAGATTGCATAGTTATATAATATGCTTTTTCCTAACCAAAATCAAAAAAACGGACGCCAGGCGTCCGTTTTTTTCTTATTTCGTTTCCCCTTCTGATTTTTCGCCTTCATTTACTTCAGGATTTTGTTCTTCTGGAGTTAAAGGTCCTGTGCTTGCACCAGCTTGCCCCGCCTCGGCAGTGGCTTTACTCATAGCTTCACCTATTTTAGACATTTCGTTGGAAAGCTCTTCCGTCGCTTTTTTGATAGCCTCTACATCTGTCCCATCTTTTACTCCACGCAAAGCAGTTATCTTAGTATTAACATTGTCTTTTACATCAGTAGGAATTTTTGCTTCATTATCTTTCAATGCTTTCTCAGCAGTATAAATAATCATTTCCGCGGTATTTTTTACATCAACAGTTTCTCTTTTCTTTTTATCTTCCTCAGCGTGTAATTCAGCATCTTGTTGCATCTTTTTAATATCTTCTTCTTTTAGCCCTGAACTTGCCTCAATCTTGATCGATTGCGCTTTTTGAGAAGCTTTATCCATAGCTTTGACATTTAGTATCCCATTTACATCAATATCAAAAGTCACTTCTACTTGAGGCATGCCACGAGGTGCTGGAGGGATACCATCCAAAATAAAACGGCCGAGAGATTTATTGTCAGATGCCATAGGACGTTCACCCTGAACTATATGGATTTCTACGGAAGTCTGATTGTCTGCTGCAGTAGAAAATACTTGAGATTTAGATGCAGGAATAGTCGTATTTCTTTCAATCAATTTTGTAGCTACTCCTCCCAAAGTTTCAATACCAAGGGAAAGTGGAATAACATCGAGGAGCAAAACATCTCGCACATCACCAGCAAGCACGCCTGCTTGCACAGCTGCACCAAGAGCAACCACTTCATCAGGATTAATAGACATGTTTGGAGTCTTACCAAAAAGATTCTTTACCGCTTCTACCATCATCGGCATTCTCGTCTGTCCACCTACCATCACGATTTCATTTATTTCATTCATCTTAAATGGTGAAGCATTTAAAGCTCTTTTTGTGATTTCTATAGAACGATCTACGTATTCTTTAGCTAAAGATTCCAAAGTTGCTCGTGACATTTTTAAGAGTAAATGTTTTGGCCCTCCAGCATCAGAAGTGATAAATGGAATATTTATTTCAGCTTCCATTGTGGTAGAAAGTTCATGTTTAGCTTTTTCTGCAGCTTCTTTTAGTCTCTGGTGAGCGAGAGGATCTTTTCTTACATCAATTCCAGATTCTTTTTTATATTCTTCAGCAATCCAAGTAATGACTTTTCTATCTATGTCTCCTCCACCCATATGTGAATCACCATCAGTAGATTTTACTTCAATAACATCATCACCTATTTCAAGAACAGACACATCGAAAGTTCCTCCACCAAAATCGTAAACAACTATTTTCTCATTTTTCTTTTTATTAAATCCGTAAGCAAGTGCAGCAGCTGTCGGCTCATTAATAATTCTTTTTACATCAAGTCCTGCTATTTGTCCTGCATCTTTTGTTGCTTTTCTTTGTGCATCATTAAAATATGCCGGAACAGTGATGACTGCTTCAGTAATTTTCTCCCCTAATTTTGCTTCGACATCTGCCTTTATTTTCTGAAGAATCATTGCAGAAATTTCTTCAGGACGATAAAATTTATCAGACATTTTTACCTTCACTCCACCATCTTCCCCAGCTTCAATTTTAAACGGAGCAGAAGTTTTATCTTTTTGCACTCCTGGATCATCAAATCTGTGACCCATATATCTTTTAATTTCAGAAATTGTATTTTCTGGATTAGTGACAGCTTGTCTCTTAGCAAGAAGACCAACAATACGATCACCATTTTTAGCTGTTGCTACTACAGAAGGAGTCGTACGATTACCTTCTACGTTTTCAATAATTTTTGGCACACCACCTTCAATGAAAGCGACTGCCGAATTTGTTGTACCCAAATCTATACCTATTATTTTTGACATATATTTTATAAGGTTATTTTATAATTTTTAATAATTTTACTAATATTTCGCGACCACTAAAAACTTGTATAGTAAGAGTATATATGATAAGCTATATGCATGTCAAGTAAAAAGGAATATTCTAATAAAATACTAAAGATATTGGCTGAAAAACCGGCTGTTTCTATTGATGAATTAAAAAATAAAATCACCACCCCCAACCCCCTCCTCCACAAGGAGAGAGTATATGCTCTAAATCGTTCAGTAAAAAACCTAGTCGAGTCAGGTTGTATCGAGATGATCAAGTCAGATAATAAAAATTACATAAAATTAACAAAAAAAGGGAAAAACAAATTAAATTCCATTCGTCTGGAAGGCGAAGAAGCATTAGTGCCAAATACTTGGGACGGATTGTGGAGAATAATAATTATAGACATCCCTGAAGAAAGAAAAAGTGAACGTGAAGCATTACGTTATCTTTTAAAGAAAGCAAATTTTACTTGCATCAAAAATACTGTTTGGATTTCCCCCTTACCTTATGAACATCTTTTTACAAATATTAAAAAAGATTTAGGATTGGGTACTGAACTCATGATCATCGTCACAGATAAAATCGACGAAGAGACAAAATTAGCTTTTTTAAAGAGTATAAAAAACTAAAAAATTCTTCATTAGCTATTTATATTTTTCTCGGGTCCTCGGTTCCCCGGGGCCCCGAACCCCGGCCAGACCAACTCGAAAAACATAAATAGCTAATTACGAATTTTATAAAAGCAAAACTCGTTGCAGGCATACTTTTTAGAAAACATTGCGCAGGAGTTTAGAAAATAAAAATGGTATTCTATTTATTATTTTCTTGAACGACGAGCATAGCAATTTTTCAGCTGAAAAATATGCGTGTTTTATAAAAAGTATGCCAAAAAAGAGTTTTGCTTAAAGTTTTTATATTACATTCCTAAAACCACTAGCCTGTAGATCCCAAAGTTTTTTATAGATTCCACCTTTTTTATTAGAAAGCTCTTCGTGTTTTCCATCTTCAATTATTTTACCTTTTTCAATAACAATAATTCTATCCATTTGTCTTATAGTAGAAAGCCTGTGAGCGATGACTATCGTCGTCTTCCCTTTTATAAGCCTAATAAGTGCATCTTGAATCAAAGATTCAGAATGAGAATCAAGAGAAGAGGTAGCTTCATCTAAAATAAGTATTGGCGCATTTTTCAAAATTGCCCGAGCGATGGCCACACGCTGACGTTCTCCACCTGAGAGCTTCACCCCACGCTCCCCTACATATGTCTCATATTTTAACGGTAATTGCTCTATAAAGTCATCACAGTGCGCTAAATGGGCTGCCATCAACACTTCTTCATCCGTAGCATCACGTTTACCATAACGAATATTCTCCATTAAAGTACGATGAAAAAGCACAGGGTCTTGAGGAACAAAGGATATCTGCTCACGAAGGTTTTCTTGTGAAATTTCACTAATATCTACTCCATCGATTGTTATCTTACCTCCTGTTAAATTAAACAGTCTCATTAAAAGACGCACGAAAGTCGTCTTCCCTGCTCCCGAAGAACCAACAATAGCCACCTTCTGTCCAGCAGGTATTGTTAACAAAAAATTATCTAATACTTTACTATTATTATTTTTATAAACATATGTCACATTATCAAATACAACCTCGCCTTTTGTATTTTTGATTATCTCTGTTGGCTTATCAGTAATTTCATAAGGGGTGTCAAAAATTAATGCCATCTCTTGCGCATTGGCAATGCCATCGTAATAAGTTCGTACGATACTAGCAAAACTCCATAAATTATCACCAAGACGGACAAAATAAGTTTGTAATAATATCATTACTGGTAGAGTAATAAGAGAAATTTGCCAATCACCAATAGCTATCCAAAAAATAATAAATTCAGTGATTACTATGTAAAAACTTTGAATAACAGTGAGTCCTTCCCACAAATACCAATTAAAAATAGTTGCTTTTTGTTGTTCTTCTATTATTTCACCTGCATACTTTTTTTCATATTTATAGCCTGTAAAAAATTGTATTGAAGAATGGTTCCCAATGGCATCAGCTAAAACTCCCGTCGTTTTACTATCAGCGATAGAAGCCAAAACATCATATTTAAGTTTATATCTAGTATAAATAAAGGCTGTTAATAAAAAAACAAAGCAGAAAATCCCAAATATATAAGAATATTTTGGAAGTAATGTATAAACAGCTATTACCATACCGACACTTCGTACTAATAAAGGTAAACCATCCTGAGATATTCTGTCAGTCAATTTTTCGAAAGCATTCGCATATTTACTTATTTTTTGAGTTAAAGAACCACTAAAATTATTTGCAAAAAATGAATGCGAATGTCCAATCATATAAGAAAAAGCTTGCTCACGAAGACCTGCTTTGACTTTTGATTCAAAATAAGCAAGAGAAAATCCTGCTGTTCTACGCATAACCCAAGCAAATAATTTTAATACCAAAACAAAAATAATTATAGATTTAGCAGTTTCTACAACACTAAAATCACTAGTACTTAAAACATCCCATAATTTTAAATACTGCAATGGAATATAAACATCTAAAATAGAATAGAAACTAGTCAAAATAATAACAGAAAAAAAATGAGACTTTATATTGTCTGATGACCTCCCAAAAATATTTAAGCACCAATTTTAGGTGCAGATTTGAATAATCTTTTTCTTTTTCCTCCATAAAAATAAAATAAGACAAAATTTGTCTTATTTTTACTATAACACAGTAAGCAAAAAATTAATAGACCTCCTGTTGATAGCACCTTTCACAATACACTATCTCAGGTCGATCTGGAGAATAACTGGTTTCGAATTCGTTTTGGCATCCTTCCTTCATGCACCTTCTTTTAAATAATCTAATAGAATTACGCATTTTAATACGCTCAAAATGCCTACAATTAGGACATACTCTAGGTAATGGCAAACCAATTCTTTTGTAAAAAGAAAGTTCCATCCCAGTTATCCTAAATGCCTCAGTACAAGAATCATCACAATTTAATCCGAAATGATCTTTAACATTATAATGCAAACATTCAATAACTTTCCCAATTATACTATCATTTACATCAAGAATATTATCTGGTATGTCTTCTTGTTTTATATCGATTTTATAATTTCTTTCTTCTTTTTCCGACCAATTATATCCCTTAATCATCGCGTCTTTTTTTGTTAACGGAAAATAATCTTGAGCGAAACTTTCGTTATAACTAAAAAGACTAAATTCAGAAGGGAAAAAATCACCATACCTATAAACTCTATTCATTTTATCAAAATAAGGCATATCTATCATATGTTGTCTGATCTTAGGAACAAGTTCTTCATACTCTCTTTTAGTATACTGTTTATTTAAAATACAATATTGTTTTGATTTTAATCCAGAACAACCAAAAATATCTGAACAACTTAAACAATTAAAAGAATATTCACAATTCCTTGAACCTTTTGAACAACGACAGCAAAATCTAATATTATAAGCATCTGAACCAACAGAAGAACACTCATAACATAATTCAACTTTCTCTCCCCATAGCGTACAATCATAGCAGTCTTTCGTATTAGATGAAAAAAACAACTGTAAATATTTAGAATCCTCTGCTTGGTTTATATAATAACTTGATAATACATTTTTCGAATTATTAATATATTCCCCAGAGACATTTAGATTCTTCCTTCCTTCCATAAATTTCTTTATGCTTTTTATCATTATTTCGTCAACTTTCTTCTTAATCTCTAAATTTGATTTATAGGAACCAATATTAAAATCAGAAACAATCTTTTCATATTCATCCTTTGTATATTGTTTATTATAAATAAAATATTGTTTATTTACTAAATTTGTACAAGCAAAACAAAAATTACAACCAACTAAATTTCTGGAAAACCATACATCCATACAACCCTCACAATGAGAGGAATAAAAAGTTTTATAACATTTTATAAGCCCAAAAGATTCATAACACAATTCAGATGACTCTATTCTTGTAGTATCTATTGAATTCTTCGTATTATTAATCTCAGCAGAATACATACAATCCTCACAAAAAGTCGCGACAAAAATCAAATAACAATTTTTGAGATCATGAGCCCCGCTACAATAATCACTATTTATTAAATTCCATCCAGTTTGACTAGCTACAGGAACTTCAATAAATAATTCCTTTACCTGTTTCAAAAAACTATCATTAAAATTAATATCTTTTCCATAATCTAAAGCGTCCCAATCATCAGACCACCAAATATCCCGCTCAATAACCTTACAATTAGATTTTGGATGAAAAATAGAAAAAATTATTTCATTGGTTTTATCACTTTTTCTTTTATGCAATGACCTATAATCACGAAAAAGCATTCTATTAACCATTCTACACTCTGTACAAAATGTTGGTGGAGGTACTTTTATTTTTTCATAAAAATTAAAATCCTCTGGATCTATAATAAAATCCTTTTTACAACTCTGGCAATTTCTTGTTTCTTGCTTATGTTCCATAATCTAAAAAATATTATGCCACCAAACTTTAACTCTAAATTTGACCGTCTGCCAGAGCATCGGAACAACATATCTAAAATATTCTAATTTTGTTTTTAATTTCTTTACCATATTATATATCCCAGTACTAAAATTTTAAATTGTTACTAATAATGGTTATTTATTTTAATCAAAAATTTAGTACGGGACTAAACGAATTCAGCTTGGTAACATTTCTCACAATAAACTATTTCTTTTCTATCCTCACTTATCGCAGTCTCAAATTCATTTTGACACGGCTCATCTCCATGAATATGTTTGATGGTATTACCATATTCCCCTTTCTCTGATTTTACACCATTACACATACATTTTCTATGGTACAGTTTCGGTTGGTTTACTTTCTTCAACCTTTCATAATAACGACAATTAAAACATATATGTGGCAAGGCCAGCCTCATTGAGCGATAAAAGGATAATTCATAAGGTAAAATACGAAATGCAGTAGTGCATTGTTGATCACAGCCTGACTCATACGTTATACCATCTTTTGTGACTGCATGTTCGCAAGCTATAACCTCATTCAAAATTGAATCAGAAACATCATCAATATTATTAGGCAAATCTTTTGCTTTTATAGTCACTTTATAATCTCTTTTTACCGGATCAAGCCAAGTATATCCTTGTTCTAAAGCCTCTTCTCTCGTCTTTGGGGAAAATTGAATACCCCAGGATTCATTATATGTCCGTACAGAATTCTCTGGAGGAAAAAATTCCCCATATTTATAAATTCTACCTTTCTTATCAACATATGGCATATCATCCATATGCTTTTTAATTTTAGGAATTAAAACTTCGTACTCTTCTTTTGTATATTGCTTATTAAAAATACAGTATTTTTTATTTTTGAACATAGTACAACCAAAACAATTTGAACAATTATAAATTCTATCAGAATATTCAATATCTGTTGAATTATTACAACCATGAGAGAACATAACTCTTTGAGATTGAAGATTGGAAGCATTTTCATAAAGAAGCTCAGATGTATTGCCTCCCGTAGTCGTATCATGACTATCTTTCAACAAAAGGCCACAAATAAAAATATTCTTGCAATTTTCTACACCGTGACGTGTAACAAAACAATTTTTACAATTTTTTGTGTTTTTTATATCATCACCAGTAACATTGGTTGAATTCACAATAAGAGCAAAACGTCTTGGTGTCTTATAATAAAGCTCCATAAACTTTTCATTCGCACTTTGAATAATTTTATAACTTCCTAAATCCCATTTAGCTAATTCTTTTTGATATTCTTCTTTAGAATATTTTTTATTAAAAATACAATATTTTTGATTTCTTAAATTTACACATCCAAAACAATTAGAACATCCTATGCAATTAAAAAGAAAGGAGGAATCTAGACATTCATCTGAAAAGTAAGCGAACTTAGTATTATATAATCCATTTGAATTTACAATTTCATATACATGGTCAGCATTTAAAACTATGTCCGCATCCAAAGAATCACGGGAAAAAAGTGGTGAACCACAATAATAGCAATTTATACTTTGTAATCCTCCAAAAGTAAGAGTGCAATCTTTACAACGAATGACAGTGTCACAATAATCACAATTGGTACAATTCCTATTATCTGTAGCTGGAAATGGAACAGCTTTCCGTAATTCATAAAATTGCTCAAAAAATGGTTTCGAAAAGTCATAATCACGTCCATACTCTAATGGATCCCAACCATCCCCCCACCAGCAGGAATTACAAAACACTATAAAAGAACTTTCAGGTCTAAACAGACTTACAACACTTTCCCCACATCTACTACATGTATTTTTATAAAGTGATCTATCTCCAATATAAGCAAGTCTCCTCACAAGCCTGCATTCCGGGCACCAAGTCGGTGGAGGAACTTTTATTTTTTCATAAAACTTAAAATCTTCAGACTCTATTATAAAATCCTTTTTACAACTCTGGCAAATTTTGGTTTCGGTTCTCATCCCAGTACTAAAATTTTATTAATAATTTTCATCTTTATTCCCCGTAATCAAAAATTTAGTACGGGACAGGTATAAATTATATAAACTCCACTTGATAACATCTTTCACAATATACTATTTCTTTCCGTTCTTCACTTATAGCGGTCTCAAATTCATTTTGACATGGAACTTCTCCGTGAGAATGTTTAACAGTATTTTTATATCCTCGATTACTTGATTCTACTCCATTACACATACATTTTCTATGCCAGAGTTTTATTGGATTTTTCTTCTTCAAACGTTCACTATACCGACAACTAGGACATAAATGGGGTAAAGCTAAATTCATTTGTTTATAAAATTGTAATTCATTAGGCAAGATACGAAAAGCCTCAGTGCATTGTTGATTACAATTTATCCCATTATGTTCACATTCAATTACTTCTTTTAAAATTAAATCAGAAACATCTTTAATATGATCCGGCAGATTGATTGCTTTGATTGTTATTTTTAAATTCCTTTCTTCCCCATCATTCCAATTAAAACCTTTTTCAAGAGCTTCTTTTTTAGATAAAGGAAAGTACCTATTCGCCCAGCTTTCGTTATAAGCCCATAAAGAAAGTTCACTTGGAAAAAATTCCCCATATTTATAAATTCTACCTTTCTTATCAACATATGGCATATCATTCATATGTTTAATTATTTTTGGAATCATTTCTTCATATTCTTCCTTTGTATATTGTTTGTTTAAAATACAGTATTTTTTATTTCGTAGATTTACACAACCAAATAAATTAGAGCTATTAAAGATCCTATCTGTATATTGAACATCTGAAGAATTGTTTGGAGCACGACAAAAAAAGCTTCTGTGTGATTGCATCCCTCCTGAATGTTCATAAAAAAGCTCTGAACTGTCTCCTCCAAAAGTAGTATCATAACTATCTTTCAGTAAAAGACCACACATAAAAATATATCTAGAATTTTCAATACCTAACCGTGTAGAAAAACAATCCTTACAATTTTTAGTACTTTGAATATCATCCCCCGTTACATTTATAGAATTTTTTATAAGAGCAAATTTCCTTGGGACTTTATAATACAATTCCCAAAATTTTTTCTCTACTTCTTGAATATCTTTATAGCTTCCTAAATCCCATTTAGCTAATTCTTTTTTGTATTCTTCTTTTGTATATTGCTTATTAAAAATACAATATTTTTGATTTCTTAAATTTACACAACCAAAACAATTTGAACATCCTATGCAATTAAAGAGAAAAGATGAGTCTAGGCATTCATCTGAATAATAAACAAATTTTGTGTTATAAACTCCATTAGAATTTACTGTCTCATATATATGATCACCATTAAAAACTAGATCGGAATCAATTGAATCACGAGTAAGGCCTGGAATTTGACAATTATAACAATTGATAGACTCTAAACCATCAAAGGTCAAAACACAGTTTTTACAACGAACATTTCCGTTAGAATACTGACAATTAGTTGAATTTTTTGAACCAGTAGCCTCACGTGGTACGACTTTTTGTAATTCATAAAATTGTTCAAAAAATGGTTTTGAAAAATCATAATCTGTCCCATAATCTGTCCCATAATCTGTCCCATAATCTGTCCCATCCCAACTATCTCCCCACCAACAAGAAGAACAATATCTGATAACAAAATTATCTGGAGAAAAAATACTTATAATATTCTTATCACATTTATTGCACTTATCTTTATAAAGTGGCCTGTCTTCGCGGTATGCCATTCTTCGAATAAGCCTGCATTCCGGGCACCAAGTCGGTGGAGGAACTTTTATCTTTTCATAAAAACTAAAATCTTCCGGCTCTATTATAAAATCCTTTTTACAACTCTGGCATATTCGATTTTCACTTTTATATTCCATGACTTTCTTCACCCAGACGTTGGACGTCTGGGAGTTATCCACATTTCTAATATACCTCCTTATTATAACAACTTTCACAATAAATCTTTATTTTTCTTGACGGATCATAGGTAGTGTTAATTTCCTTATTACAATTTGTACAATTACTTTGTAAAATTTTATAAGGATTTCTCTTTTGAAAACGCTCTAAAAGTCGTGATTGTGGATGTATAACTGGCAGAGGGACAAGGTTTCTTCTATAAAAATCAAGCTCTTGTTTGGTTATACGAAAAGGTCTTTTTGTTTTTTCACATATAATAGCAGAATTTAAAATATCATCAGTAACATCATTTATGTTGTCTGGAACGTCTTTAGAATTAAGTACTTTTAAATCTTTTGTCTCAATATTTATTTCATAATCTCTCCATCTAGCACCTAAAGGAATAGCCTTTTCTTTTGTAAGTGGCATCATGGCATAAGCATATGTATCATGATAATAGAAAAAGGAATCTTTAAGAGAAAGAAACTTACCGTATATTCCATCTTCTGACATTTTTGTTTTAATTTCGTCTACTTTTTCCCAGTATTCATCTTCAGAATACTGTTTGTTTAAAATACAATAACTTTTCTTCTTCAATCCTGAACAACCAAAACAATACTTACAATCAATACATTCAAAACAATACTCAATTTGGCGACAACTTTGAAAAAAATATGACGCAATCACTCTATTTGAAAAAAGTCCTTCTGTGACATTGAAACAAAGTTCACCGGGACCGAAAATTGTAACATCCATGCAGTCGTTAGTACCAAAGACATCTTGACCATATCTTACGTTTTCGTTTTTATAAAATGTGAGTAAATATTTTGCACTTGATGCACAATATACACCTACACAGTTCTTACAATCAGAAAGAAAATTACCTATAGCACCTGGAGAACTATGTATCCATAGGTCTCTATGAATCGCTTTTGTTTCTATGAGCTTGGTAAATTTACTTTTATACTCCTCCACAATAGATCTTTTTGATAAATTTATATTTTTTATTTTTTCTAAATATGATTCACGGTCGAGTTGTTCGTTGAAGAAACAATATTTTTTATTTCTTAAATTTACACACATAAAACAATCACTACAATTCCGGCAATCAAAAAGAAATTGTGAATTCATGCAATTTTTGCAATTTTGAATATATTTTGATTTATAGATACGATCAGAATCTATCACATCATAGGAATGTTCAACGTGATCAACCCTAAGAAGGTCTGTAGAATCTTTAGTATAAACAACCCACAGGCCATAGGATACATTTTCAGATATTCCAATGGTAGAAGACACATAACAATTTCTTACATCAAAGCTATCAATTGTATAATCGCTATTGATCATAATTTTATTAAATCTTTCCATTGCCATATGAGGTACATCATGCAACAACTTAACAAGTTCATCATAAAACGAGCTTTTTGTATCATAAATACGTCCATATTTTATAGCGTCCCAAGCATCTGGGTCCCACCAAAAATTATTATCAAATATTTTATATGAATTTTTTGTATCCATCTGTGAGATGATATTTTCATCCTCGTGCTCTTCACAATTTTTACGATAAAATTGAAAAATGTTCGCCATCATCGCCATACGCTTACGCATACGACATTCTGGACATTCGTCGAGCGGAGGAACACGCAATTTCTTAAAAAGAATTATGTCTCCTTCATTAATTTCAAATAAGTTATTACATATAACACATTTACGCTCATGTGGCGTAAGATTCTCATAAATTTTATCTAAGGCTTCATCAAATTTTGGAGTTCTGGATCCCATAATTTTAATTTATATTCTGCTTATAACACTCCTCACAAGCTATCTTTTGATAATTCCATTCAGGTAAATAATAAGCTTCTATATCTTTTTTACAGTAAAAACATTTGTACGGATAAGCTTGTATCACAGTCAAATATTTTAGTTGATTTTTTGTACGAATGTCGAAATGATATCGTGGAAGTGGAATATTATTTTCTCTATAAAAAGAAAGCTCATTTTGGGCGATATTAAAACGCCAACCAGACTCTGGACAAATTAATGGCTCTGTAATTATTGAATCCTTCACATCTTTAATATCGTCAGGCAATTCATTTGTATGCATACCTTCAATATCACTCTCGACATTATCTTCCCAATAACCACCAAGCCTTAAAATATCTTCTTTTTTTGTATCACTAAAATAAAAGTAACTAGTAGAAAAATTAAATGGTCCAGCACTCATAGAATATGGTAAAAATTGCCCATACTCTCCTTTACCTCTCATGTCAGAGATAATCTTATCTTTAAGAATTTCATACTGCTCTTTTGTATACTGCTTATTTAAAATACAATATTTTTTCTTTTTTAAACCCACACAACCAAAACAATACTCACATTCAATACAATAATCTAGATATTCAGAATATCGTGAAGCAGACCAACTAGAATATTTAAGAGAATATCCACTAGGTTGACATGAACTACAATTGCCAGATAATTCCAAACTCTGACAACCATTGATATCAATATTGGACTTTAATAATTGATTTCTAACACAATTATAACAATCTTCTGAGTCCGATATCGTATTACAATTATGACAATTTTTTACATCCAATAAGTAATTCCCTTCAGAATTATAAGTTCTCAAATTAAAATTAGGTCTATGAACAACTTCATTTTCTATAATCTCATCAAAATGTTTTTTGAAGGACTGTATTAATTTGTAAGAACCTAGATTATAGGATCTTAATTTTTCTAAATATTCTTCTCTCGCATATTGAACATTTTCTATGCAATACGATTTTCCTCTTAAATTCCAACACATAAAACAATCCTGACAATTACGGCAATCATAGAGAAAACAAGAATCTACGCAGTCACGAGAATGTTTAGAATAAAAAAGTTTATAAGAATGATGACATTCTGATGATTCATAGCATTTTTCACTTTCAAAACAAACAACAGTATCAATAGAATTTTTTACTTTCAAATTTCTATATGAATAAAGTAAATCCTCACAATTTGCTAATGAACGTGAAAGATAGCAATTCTTAGAATTCCAAACATCATCGCACCAATCACATCCAGTATTTTTTACCCCTCCCTGATGTGGATGAGGAACTTTTTCTTGAAGACTCTGCAATTGTTTTAAAAAAGGCAAATTGGGATCATAATCCACCCCGTAATCCATCGCATCCCATTTGTCGCTATACCATTCAGTAAGTTTATAAATAGGATATCTAGTATTTTCTGGTAAAACTGTAATCAAACTTTCTCCCGATAAGTCTGATTTACCTTTACGAAATTTTCCAAATAGCCAAAATGACAAATGTAATTTTACTCGACAAAAAAAACAAATCGTGGGTAATTCGATACCTACTTTTTCATACATTGAAAGTTCTCCCTCTCCAATAGTGAAATTATTTCCACAATGTTCACATTTTCTATTTAACGTTTTCATCGTACTCAAAAACATTGACTCGGGCAGCTCTTATCACTCTGTCGCCCAATTTATATCCTTTTTGAATAACTTCTGATATTTTATGATTGTCTTCTTTTTTATTTGTTTTTGTCATTTCAATAGACTGATGAATATTTGGATCAAAATTCTCGCCCACTTCACCTATCTCTTTTACGTCATATTCTTCAAATACTGTATTCAATTGAGCATGAATGTATTCCACACCTTTACGCCAATTCTCATCAACTTTTTCCCAAGCCTCTTTATTTGAAAAAGCCATATTAAAACTATCGAGTACTGACAAAAATCTCGTAAGTATCCTTTCTCGCACTGATTCTGAAAAGTTGATCTTTCTATCTTCTTCTTGTTTTTTATAATTAATAAAATCCGCTCGTTCCTTCTGCCAGCCAGTCAAATACTCTTCCTTTTCAAGCTTGCATGCTTTCAAATCAGCCCTTAATTTCTTAATGGTTTTCTTTAAATCTTCTTCCCCATCTTCATTAAATTCAAATTCGAGGACCTCTGATTCGTCTGCCTTTGGTTCTAACTTTTCATCTTCTGCCATAAGGATATATTAGCATAAATTTCACAAAATAAAAATACAAAATATGCTTTCTTCGGCATACGCAATATTAGTTTCGTTAACCACATTCAGGTTCGAGTGCGAGCCGTGAGAAAGTATATTTTGTGTTTTTAGCGTTTACTCCACTGTGGAGCTTTGCGGGCTTTCTTGAGACCGAATTTTCTTCGTTCTTTAGCTCTAGGGTCACGTTTTAAGTATCCTAAAGTCTTTAATTTTGGACGTAATTCAATACTAAATAAGACAAGAGCTCGAGCGAGACCATGACGGACAGCTTCAGCCTGAGAATGAATTCCTCCTCCAGATACTTTTGCCTCTACTTTCCATTTATTTTCTATTTTATCTTCACTAGTTATACCTTTGATTATAGGATCTGAAACCAAACGACGTTGCTCTTCGGTTTTGAAATATTCCTTTGAATCCTTTCCATTGACAACAAAAGAAGGCTTAGTAGCTTGCCAAATACGTACTCTAGCTGTAGAAGTTTTTCTTCTGCCTATCGCCTCTATGTATACATCTTTTGATTTTTCTTTTTCCATATTTCTTAATCTTTAACTACTAAATTCTTCATCATCTCTCTTCTTAATTTATTTCCTGGAAGCATGTGATAAACAGCAAGTTTTACTAATTCTTTTAATCCTTTTTTGTCTCTCGTTTCTGTACCTTTTAAAATACGAAGCCCTCCTCTATATCCTGAATATCTAGTATGATAAATTTCATCCAGCTTTTTAGTAGTAATTTTAATTTTTGAAGCATTTATTACTTCAACTTTAAAACCCGTATAAAGATGCCTTTCAAATGAGGGCGCTGTCTTACCCATCAAAGAAACGGCTACTTCACTTGCTACTCTACCTAACGTTCTTCCACTTGCATCTATTATTTTTTTATCAGTTTTATTCATATTTTTATACAAATTCTATTATGGCCATCGGAGCTCCGTCAGCTTTTCTAGCACCTAATTTTAATACTCTGGTATAACCACCATTTTTATCCATATATTTTGGAGCGATAACTTCAAAAAGCTTTTTAACTTCTTTACTACGATTGGAAAGCTTAGAAATGATAACTCTACGTGTCGCCGCATCACCCTTCTTTGCCTTTGTCACAAGCTTCTCGATAAAAGGACGCAACTCTTTTGCTTTTGGTTCAGTAGTCTTAATCTTGCCACGTACTATTAAATTGAGTGCTAAAGAATTAAGCAACATTTTTCTTTGATTTTTATCTCTTCCAAATTTTCTTTTAGTATTATGGTGTCGCATATAATTAGTGGCGTTAAGCTCGTAGTTATTCTTTTAAATTCAAACCAAATTTACTAAGCACCTTTTTTATCTCACTTATACCCTTTTCGCCAATACCTTCGACTTCAAGTAAATCTTCTCTCTTTTTTCGAGCAAGGCCTCCAAGTGTTCTGATATTTGCAGCTGTAAGTGCATTTAATGTCCTTGTAGAAAGATCTAAACTATCTGTACGAGTCTTCAAAACGTCAGTAAAATCATCATTCTTTTTTCCACCTTCTTCATTTTCTATAATATCTTTAGTAGATGATGCTGAACGAGCAGATTTCTTTTCCTCTTTTACAACTTCTTCTTCAGGTTCTTTAAAACCAATAACTGATTTAAGTTGATTAATCATTATTTCGATTGATTTTATAAAAGCATCACGAGGAGTGAGAGTGCCATCTGTCTCAACTAAAATTCTTAAACGATTATAATTCGTATTGTCACCGACACGCATATTTTCAACCTCATAAGAGACACGACGAATAGGAGTAAAAATACCATCCACTGCAATGGTGCCTATATCCACTTTTTCTTTTTGTAAAATTTCTTTCGGAACGAAACCTAAACCTTTCTCTATCTTCATCTCAATATTCAAATTTATTTTACCTGTCACTTCAACGATATGTAAATCGGGATTTAAAATCTCTACTTGTCCACCAGTTTTTACATCTTTTGCAATAACTTCTTTTGGACCTTTTATAGAAAGTGTCACCATCTGTGGCTCATCAGATATCATTTTAAAACGAATCTTTTTAAGATTTAAAATCATTACTATAACATCTTCTTTTATGCCATCCATCGTCTGAAATTCATGAGAAATACCATCTATTTTAATAGATGTAATACTAGCTCCCGGTAATGAAGAAAGAATAATTCTTCTCAAACTATTACCTAGGGTGTGACCATATCCAGGATATAAACCGTCTATCTCAAATATTCCTTTATTGTCGACTTCCTCAACAATACGAGGCTTAGAAGGCATAATTATTTTATATTCAGGCATAATATTTTTATGTTTAATAATAAAATTAACGACTATAAAATTCGAGCACAGCATTTAAATCAAGAAATGTTTCTACATTTTTTGGTTTTGCTAAAATGACTCCTTCCATCTTGCTTACATCAAAAGAGACCCAAGAAGGAGGATTGTAATCTTTAAATCTAACTGCTAAATTATCAAAAATCTTTTTTATTTTAGATCCTTCGCGAATTTTTATAATATCTCCCACCTTTACTTCAAAAGAAGGAATAGTGACTTTATGTGTATTTACAATAAAATGTCCATGAGAAACCATCTGTCTTGCAGCTCTTCTACTTGGAGCTAATCCCATGCGGTATACTACATTATCCAAACGAGATTCAAGTTCTTCATAAAATTTCTCTGCAGTACCAGAACCCTTGATATGAGATGCTTTTTCAACATAATTTGAAAGCTGGCGTTCTGTGATACCATAAGAAAAACGAATTTTTTGTTTTTCTATGAGCTGTGCTCCATACTCAGACAATGCCTTTGGTCGGCGTGCACCAGGCCCTGCAAATTTACCAGAAGATGCTGAAAATTTAGGAGTCTGACATTTATCATATACTCCGGCTCCTAATCTTCTTCCTATTTTAAATTTTGGTTTTGATATCATAAGTTTTTTACTTTATAAATCTATGAACTTTATACTCTTCGTGGTTTTTTAGCTTTTGGGCCATTATGTGGTACCGGAGTAGCGTCTTTAATAGATGTTATCTCTATACCATGAGCCATAAATGCTCTGATGGCTGGTTCACGTCCAGAACCAACACCTCTCACTACTACACCTGAATCCTTAACGCCCAATGTAGCAGCTTTTTCACCAATTAAATCCCCTACCTTGGAAGCTGCAAATGGAGTACCCTTTTTTGCTCCTCTAAAACCAAGAGTGCCTGCGCTAGACCAAAACAATGTATTACCCAACTTATCACCAAAAAGAACTTTAGTATTATTAAAAGTAGCATCAATGAATAAAATACCGGAAGTTACTTTCTTCTTGGGAGTTTTGATAGCAACCGTTTTTGCCTCTCCTTCTTTTAAAGTAATTTCTTCTTCAATCTTTTTTTCTACTTTGTCAGTTGATTTAGTTGTAACTTTTGTCTTTACCATATTAATTAATTTTATGTCTTACTTTCTTTTCTCTTACCTGATGCCATTGTCTTTCTGACATTACCTCTGACTGTTCTTGAATTACTTTTTGTCCTCTGACCCCTGACTGGTAGCCTCTTCATATGTCTGATTCCCCTGTAAGTTTTGATATCTTTTAATCTTTTTATATTTGCAGAAATCTCTCTTTTTAAATTTCCTTCAATTTTCATTCCTTCGATTATGGTACGGATTTTATTTTCCTCTTCCTCTGTGAGGTCTTTAGCTTTTTTACCTACGTCGATGCTAACTTGTTTTAAGATCTTTCGAGCAGTCGAAACACCTATACCATATAGGCATGTCAATCCGATCTCTAATCTTTTTTCATCTGGTACTGTTATTCCAAGGATTCTCATAAATTATTGTTTTTGCTTATGCTTTGGATTAGAACAAATAACACGTAAATGTCTTGCACGTTTTACCATCTTACAATTATCACAAATTTTTTTTACTGTTGATCTAACTCGCATAAAATAATATATTTCTAAATTTAGTTAAAACAAGACAAAAACAAGGGGAAAACCCTTATTTTTCAATGTTTAAAACCTTTCATAAACTATATACAATATGATACACCATTCTTAAAAAAATTACAACCTTTTGATGATTCTTCCTTTTCCACCATAAGGATCAAGTACGACTTCTACTGAATCCCCTATTAAAACTTTAATACGATGCATACGCATTTTACCTCCAAGATATGCAAGAATTTCTTCTCCATCCTCCCCGCCTGCATCGCTATGCGAAGCATTACGGGCAGGAATTTTTACTCTAAACAAAGTAGAAGGAAGAGATTCTGTGACAACCCCTCTTGTAGTTAAAATTTTATCGTTTTTTGGATCACTCATTAAGTTAACTTATTATATTAAATTTATAACTAAAGGTCAATATACTTCTTGTTGATAGCACCTCTCACAATACACTATCTCAGGTCTGTCAGGAGAATAAGAAGTTTCAAATTCATTAGTGCAATTCTCTTTCATACACTTCCTATGCCAGAGTTTAAGAGGATTACGTTGTTTTAGTCTA
>Ga0172379_10002161_pt1 | contig 35951 bp, 33 predicted proteins | sample GrowelOW334metaG_FD_119756 | JGI IMG/M metagenome (GOLD analysis project Ga0172379, IMG submission 119756) | Groundwater microbial communities from an aquifer near a municipal landfill in Southern Ontario, Canada - Groundwater well OW334 metaG | ecosystem: Environmental > Aquatic > Deep... | reverse complement strand
TGTTATTGTCACACGCCGACGCGTTATTTGTGGAGTGATACGCATAGTTATGTGCAGGAGTTGGGAGTGAATCGACTAGTAAAAAAGTTATTACCGTTTTTTTTATCGAACATCAGAATTTGGGATAAAATGGCCGCCGATCGGGTGGATGAATATATTGCTAATTCAAAATTAGTGCAAACCCGGATTCAAAAATATTATAAAAAATCCAGCACCATTATTTATCCGCCAGTAAATACAGCGCAGTTTAATATTGGTCAGCCGCAAGATTATTATTTAGCGGGTGGGCGCATGGTGGCGTACAAACGATTTGATTTAATTGTGGCGGCATTTAACAGAATTGGTCGGCCAATTAAAATTTTTGGTGATGGCCCAGAATTAAATTCGTTGAAAAGATTAGCTAAATCAAATATTGAATTTGTTGGGCGAGTGTCTGGCGAGCAATTAAATAAATTATACGGCGGAGCGTTGGCGTTTATTAATCCGCAGGTGGAAGATTTTGGTATCACCATGATTGAGGCCATGGCTTGTGGTAGGCCGGTGTTAGCGTATCAACGCGGTGGTGCTACGGAAATTGTGCAGCCCGGCATTACTGGAGAGTTTTTTGCGGAACAAACTTGGGAAGATTTGGCCGATGCTATTATGCATTTTAAACCAGAACAATACAATGCACAAACTATTGGAGCGCGCGCCGAAGAGTTTTCATTAACCAAATTCAAAGCCAGTATACAAGCTTATGTTACAACCTCGTATCAAGAGTATAAAAAAAATATATTGATTAATTAATTTTCAAGCTCATCAATTTTATGGAATTAAAACAAGAGTTACAATATTTAAAGAAATTTACTTGGTTTATTATCGGCTTCGGTATCATTACGGCTGTGGCGGCTTTTGTGATAGTAAAGCAACGCCAGCCAATTTATACGACCGTGGTAGATTATGAAGTAAGCTTAGTGAATCGGCCGGTTTCAGCCGATTATCAATATGGTTCTTACTATGATTTAAAAGGAGCGGAATTATTTACTCAATATTTAATGAGTTTGTTAAATAGCGCTGGTGTGATTGAGCAAATTTATCAGCAAGCTAACGTTGGCTATGATATTACTAATTTAGCCAAGTTTACTAGTCAATTTAGAGCCGATCAAGGTTCTGCACAACAATTTACCGTTAAATTTAGTCGTTATCAACAAGCTGAAGCGGATACTTTAGCAAAAGCCATGACTACAGTATTAACTGAACATGCTGTAGCCGCACAACAAAATGAAGCTGGTAAAAATTTATTTTCATTAACAGCTAGTACGCCGGTGATTGTGTATGAACCACTTAATCCTTGGTTAGTAGCCGGAGCCGGGTTAGTAGCCGGTTGGTTATTAGCTGGAGTATTAGTTTATTTGAAAAGATATTTGCAGAGTTAAACTACCTCACTCCCCCTTACCCCCTCTCTCCTCTAAGGAGAGAGGGGGAATGATTTAAAAAATATGATAGAAATTTGCGTTTGTCCGGGTTGTAACCAAGATAATATTGATAATTATGCAGATAAGACAGAAGCAGCTGTAGCGGCTTATTTAGGTAAAGTAGACTGTAGTAATTGTAATCAACCAATACCAAAAGTAACGTTAGAAGATATATCAGATGAACATGTTAAACACATTTTTGAGTTGGCTGAAAAGGGTTACCATTCTGTTGGCCCAAATTTACACCAGCTTACTGATATAGTAAGAATTTATTTAAAAGAAGAACAGGGGCCAGCAATAGATAAAACATCTCCTAGTGAATCAAAAAAGCGTATTGTAAGAACACATGAACCATTAAAGCCTGAAAAATTTTTAGCTGAACCGGATAAAAAATTAGCTAGCGAATTAGAACGTAAAGTTGGCCAGCCATTAACAGCAGCTTATAATGAAGCAACAAAACCACGCCGCAGAAGACCAAGATAAATAACACATAAACTAAAAAAATATTAACAAATTTTTTATTAATATAATTAATATAAATTGGCGCAAAGCCTGGATAATTGGCGGCGGCGGAGCAATTATTACTGATTTAAGTTACATGCTTTTTTACGGTTTAATCGCCGGTATTTTAGCTAAAGCAGAATCGACAGTACTGACTTATGGAGCGATGATAATTGCAATGTTGTTAGTGCCAGCTGGCGTTGGGTTTTTTATGTTGCGAAAGATTAAGAGCCATAGATTCTGGCAATTGATTATTTCTTTAATTATTTATGGTGCCACGCAATGCGTTTTAGCCTATGTGCTTAATCTCTGGCCGATTTTGAGTTTAATAATTATACCTAATCTAATTTTAGCTAGCCTTGGTAGCTTGTTTAGTCTGCGTTATAACGCATTAGCTACAGTGCATCAACCGGTAAAAATAATCAATAAAAAAACTAACCCCATTATTACTAGTTCATTAATAATTAGTTTAGTTATCGGCGGGCTTTATATCATTTTGGCGTGGTGGGATCCGGCGGATAACCGGTGGTTTTGGCCATTTATTATTCTTACGCCGTCATTGGTTTTTCAAGCCGGCTCTTTGGTCATGTCTAGAATTTTAGCCCTGCTTATTATTCCGTATTTATTTATACTCATTGCCGGCACGCGCTGGTGCCACGTACGGATAAAACAAACTACCGTGCCGCTTCAGCGGTTAAAATACCGGTTGTTAATGTTTGGCTTAATTGGTTTATATATTATAGAAAAAGTTATTTTTATAATAAATATTATTCCGGAATAAAGAATCACAGATTATATCAGGTACTTGATTTTTTCGGTAATCTGTGCTATTTTTAAGCAAAATTATATCTATGTCTCATGACAATAAAGAACCAAATAATAATAGTAGGGATGGAGTAAGAGGAAGAATCCTTTTAGAATATGCTCTTGAAAAGGCGAAAACTCCGCAAGAAAAAATTATTGCTATCGATGCGGAAATAACAGATGTTTTTACCCAAGCCTCAGCAAACGCTACCGACCTTAAGGTTGATTTAAGAACATTTAATAACGATCGGAATGATAAGCTAAAAAAACAAGAAATAGCCGAATGGGCACGAACCCATCTGAAAAAATTATTGCGCTTATTTGATATGCGCACTTCAGTGATTGTTAATGAATTGTCCGATAATGAACGTGAACAATATTTTTTAGCTAAAACAAAAGCTACGGAAGCTGATCTAGCAATTTTGTCGATTGATGATCAAAATCAAGCGGAAGAAGATGTTTATAGAGGGGAAGCATCAAATGATCAATCAAATGATCTACAAAAAGAACAACGCATTGTAGCTGCCGCTAAAACAGCTACCGATTTTACTCAGCAAGCAGATCAACAGGTTGCAGTAGCTTCAGCTGAATTAGGTTTTACAGAAAAATCTGATTTAACAACTGCAACAACAAGTGAACTCAAGCCAATTGTTGCTTTAGTTATGGCCGAAGAAGGTACGGGCATAGCGCATGTTTTACAAGAAGGCTTGCAACGATTATCTCACCCTCCGGTTGTATCTATTCATGAGCGAGTACAAATTGGAGAAATGACTTCAGCAATTAAAGAAAATCCAGGCGCAGAAACGATTTTTCTTTGTGCTCACGGCACGTTAGGAGATACGCTTGATTTAAAAACTAAAACAATTATGCAAACCGTAAACTCTGGCGATAGAGTAGTAACCGGTTCTTTTGTAGTTACGGCACAAAAAATTGATTATGCCGACACGGAAGAAGTGCGTGGCATAGAGGTTGGTTACGCTCCTGCAAAAACTGGCAGAATTGTGTTATCTGATCAACAAGTAACAAATTACTTAAAACGAGCTACTGAAGTTAACCCTAACTTAAGGGCAGCAATAATAATGTCTTGTTGGTCTGCTCCATTTACTAAGCGAGCCATGTGCGACCAAAATGTAAACTTAGATGTGGCCATTGCTTACAATACCCCCTTGCCGGTGTCTTTAGCCTTTGGATTTGCCAAAAGCTACGGCTTAGCTTATGCGCTTTTAGGAGAACAAGAAGCCGCCATGGTGGCTGGCGTAGAATCATTGCGCGCTTATTTTAAAGACATTGCCGAAAATAAAAAATTAATTAGCCGAACCCAAGCCTTAAAAGATCAAGAAAAAACAATGCCAGCTGGAGCAAACCATACTGCACTACTAGAAAAAATTGCCTATTTAGAAGCAGTACAAAAAACAGCCAACACGTATGCTAAAGCGACAGATAATTTTATCTTATTCAGAAAACGGCCAGTCAATGATGAGGATGTAGAAGAGAGCACGGGTGTTTACAAGTAGTATTGACAAAAACCAAAAAATTAGTTAAGGTGATGCGTTACAATTTATATGTAACAATTGCTCTTTTACATATAATTTGAAGATAGAGGAATGATGTTTATAGTCATTTTTTTGTTATATATTTATAAACCTTATTCATTTGTTTTGAACAAAATTTTTCGTTGTTCGTAAAGCGTCGCAGCGTCCGTGCCGCGCTCGATGCTTTTTTGTTACAGAATGGCACGAAATAGGAGAAGGTGATGGCAAAGGTTCGAAACCCGAAAACCCTTCTTACAGCCGAGAGTCTCGACCTGGTCGAGCTCAAGGTGGTTCGGAAGGGGTTGTGTCTTTCCGTTCCAGCGGACGGCTACAGTTTTTCGCTGGAGAAACTGGAAATTGTCTGCCAGGATGCCATAGAGGCTGCTAGAACGCTCAAAACTCCGGCGAACTGGCCGCCGGAATTCAGTCCAACCAGCGATCGCATCAATCAAGCACTTGAGCTTGTCCTCCCCGTCACATTTATTGTTGAGGGGGAAAAAGTCTCTGCAGTGCTGGTGAAGCTCGCTCCTGTCTGGCGCGATGGAGACAAAGTCAAGTTCGAGTCAGAAACCGGAAAGTTTTTTTTGTTGACTGACGTCGCGTTCGACGCCGAGACCGCCAGTCTCTGCGGCGGAGAGCTGACCAAGATCGAGGCGTCTGTGGAGCTGGCACCCGGAGGAGAGCCGATCGTGGTAAAAATTGATCCAGATACTATAGCTCCTCCGGATAGAACTGGAGAGTTTCGTGTTTTGTGGGGGTCGGTATTCGAGATCAACGTAGTTTCTTCTGATTCCAAGGTGCTCGAATTGTGGCTGGCCTCTGGACATTATGGAGGCGGTTTTGAGGAGCTGATTATGATAGCCAAAGGAGCGTCTCCAGTTCCGCTGGATTCAACGGGAACAAATGTGGCGTATCTCGTAAACAACAAGGGGGTCGTACGTAGATTTTCTCCGTTGTTCAATATGCCGATGCTCGTCAAGTTGGTGGGAGTGATGCCTCCCACTCTTCTCGAAAGGGCTCGGGATTTTCTGGACAGGGAAAATTTTAACGCGATCTGCGAATCTTCCGGACACGACTTTTTCGTGACGAGGGTCGAGATAAAAAACGTACTCAGATCCTACGAAGAGGTCTAGCACGAACTACCCGGGTGACCTGAAGCCCGGGGACGACGACTGAAAACGACGACGACGAAAAAAAAGCGGCAAACAGGCGTGCCGCTCATCCTTACAAGAGGGTGTTGCTCCGAAATTGGTCGGAGACGTGGAACGGGGGGAGAGACATCCTTAAGGAGGTCATTTCGTCTCTATATTCTCGTTCCAGTTCTCTTGCGTAGCAATATTAATAAATATTTATACCCAGAAGAACTAAAATAACCCTGAGCTTAGTCGAAGGGTTGTTTTAATTAATGCTTTATTCTATGCTTTCCCTATGCGCATTGGCATTGATGTTAGATCTTTAACGGACAGGGAGCCATCGGGGGTGGGGACTTATGTTTGGCATATCGTGAAAAATTTGGTGGAGCTGGTGCCGGATCACGAGTTTAAATTGTTTTTCAGCGGCTGGTCGGTTAACTTGGCTGATAATAGCCGATTACAGGCATTGGCTAGATATAAAAACGTTAAATTAGTGCACTGGCGCTGGCCGAACAAGTTTTATCACGGCTTAGCCTGGCTTGGCTTAGCGCCGCGGCTGGATAAAATTGTGGGCGGAGTAGACGGGTGGTTTGCGCCGAATTTGCATTTTTTGCCGTTATCGAAAAATATACCATTAATATTAACGGTGCATGATTTAAGTTTCGCGCTGTTTCCGGAATTTTTATCTTGGCGCCGACGCATGTGGCATCGGGCCGTATGTAGCCGTAAACTATTTCAACGGGCTAAGCATTTAATTGCGGTTTCGCAAACCACTAAGCATGATTTAGAACAGGTGTATAAAATATCACCAGACAAAATTACAGTGATTTATCCGGGCGTACCGGAAGCAGTTACAGCAAGCCCAACCGAAACTAATATTAATTTACTCGATTTACCTAAACGCTATATTTTATTGTTGGCTACCTTGGAGCCGCGCAAAAACGTGTTAGCCAGCTTAGTAGCGTTTCAGCATTTTTGTGCATTACATAAAGCGAGCGATTTGCATTTAGTGGTAGTTGGTTCAGCTGGCTGGAAATCTAAAAAAATTCTGCAAGCTATTCAAACTACACCACGCGCGCATTATTTAGGCTATGTTACCGCGGCGCAAAAAGCCGCTATTTTACAGCAGGCTATCGGCTTGCTGTATCCCAGCATTTACGAAGGCTTCGGTTTTCCGCCACTGGAAGCTTTGCAATATGGCGTACCGGTGATTGCCAGCCACGTTGGTGCGTTGCCGGAAGTATTACAAAATGCAGTTTATTATATTAATCCGTATTCCGTAGCGGAAATATCAGCCGCTCTGCACGAATTTGACGTCAACACAGCATTGCGTGCGCAGTTAACCCAAGCTGGCCAGGCGGTAATTAAAAATTACGCTTGGCAAAAATCCGCGCGGCAAATATTGGAAATTTTTTCACAAATTTAAAAAAATATGACTAAGCAACAAAAGTTCATGAATCTAGCGATCACTGAAGCCAAGCGGGGAGTGCTGGCTAATCACGGCGGACCATTTGGCGCGGTGATTGTGCGGAAACAAGCGCGCCAGCAAATTGCCATAGCGCAAAATCATAACCAGGTGATTAAAACCAACGATCCAACCGCGCACGCCGAAATGTTAGCCATTCGCGCCGCCGCCAAACGCTTGCGCCGGTTTGATTTATCCGATTGCGCGCTTTATTCTTCCTGCGAACCTTGCCCTATGTGCTTGGCGGCCATTTATTGGGCCGGCATTAAAACCGTGTATTACAGCTGTACCAAGCAAGACGCCGCCGGCCTTGGTTTTAAAGATCAAACAATTTACCAGCAAATAGCTAGTGCAACTAATAAAACAAAAAATAAAAAGCAGTTACCTTTAAAATTAGTGCCACTAGCCAGAGCAGACGGTTTGGCTGTTTTTAAATTATGGTATAATAAAAGTGATAAAGTGCTGTATTAATTATTCAATTAATTAAATAAAATTTATCTATATGTCTTTTTTTCATGTAGCTACATATACTCCAAAATTAAAACCACAAACTAAATGTATGAAATGTGGTAGTGGAAAATTAGTTACTGGTGAATTGGATTCTTATGAACATGGTGTTAATTTTTATATTGATAAACGTACTGAAAAAAATGGTAAAGTTAAAGTATATAAAACGCCAAATTTATTACCAGTTCATAATAGTTCCATGTGTTTGGACTGTGGTTTTATTGAATTAGGCGGTGACATGGGAGATATTGAGTATATTAAAAAAGAATATTTTAAAGATTAAAAAAGGTAATTATTGTATAATTATTGTATATTTTCATAATTGGCAAAAAAGCATGTATAATATCAAAAAAATTAATAATAAAACAGAAATTACTAAAAAACCATTTTCTTTTGTCAGAATCATTTTTGGAATTGTTTTTACTACGGTAGCTTTAGTTATGGCAGGAAAAGTTTTATTTGATTTATTTTTTTTAGATAAGCCGGATAGTAAATCGGTTTATATTATAATAACTTTCTTGATAATTGGTATTGTTACTATTGTTTCCGCTGTTTTAAAAAACAGAGGTGTTAAAAAAATGATATTTGATTTTGAACAAAAAAAATTATTTTGTTATTATGTTAATAGTCAACAAGATAAAGTCATCCCTTTTAACCAAATTAATATAATCACCGAGGAATATATTGATATAGGGCCTTTCAATAGGTTGCCAAATACACTTGGTCGTTTTACAAAACTTTTTTATGAAATATCATTATATCTTGATTTTACTCAAGATGAAAAAAAACCAGCTAGACTGATTATTTGCGATAGAGAATACTATAAAGACGTGATAAAAATTATTCAGTATTTAAATGAGCTAGATAATAAAAAGGTAGTGCGACTTGATGCAGTTGGAAAAATTTTTTCTGCAACGCCAGCGGCTGGTTGGACGATGTCAATAATTTCAACAATTATCTTATCTGTTATTTTAATAATAACATCTTTTATACTTTTAATATCAATGATTGTAGCATTATATATTTTTGCTGTTATTTTAAAAATAAATGAATCAACAATAACACTTATTATCAGCATCCCTATATTAATTTGTGCGCTACCTAGTCCAATTATATTGCTTTATTTATTAAATAAGCTATTCAGACTTTATGAACGTTTTATTAAATTCTGTACTGGAAAAACATCGTTGTATGATATTTACGTCAATATTATTTATCCGCGCTATCGTAAAAAAACAATGCAACTAAATCAGAGCAATAAAACTTTTAGTAGGCGATCGTATTTTTATACAGTTTCTGCATGCGAGCTTGAGGCCATTAGTTATTATTATTATAAATACGATCATTACTAAGTCTAGACTGCGGGTTTATTGAATTAGGCGGCTGTGCAACAGCTAGATGATATTAAAAAAGAGATCTATGGGACGGATTGACAACTTCTAAATTACGCTGTAATATAGAAGTATGATTACAAGAGTAATACAATTACCTTTGAAGAACAGCTTTTTTTTGTTTGGCCCACGTCAAACGGGGAAAAGTACTTTATTAAAAAAAGTATTGTCGCGGCAACATACTTTATATTATGATTTGCTTAAAACAGAAGAGTATTTGCGTTTGTCTACTCATCCAGAATTATTTCGTGAAGAAGTATTAACGCGTCATTCTTCTATAACACATGTGGTTATCGACGAAGTGCAGCGCATCCCGGCTTTATTAAATGAAGCGCATTTTATTTTGGAACAACCGAAGGCTCCGGTAATTATTTTAACTGGTTCTAGCGCAAGAAAATTAAAACGTGGTCAGGCCAATTTATTAGGCGGTCGAGCGTTAACGTTGCAACTATTTCCTTTGCTCGGTATGGAATTAGGTGAACAGTTTTCTTTGCAAAAAGCGCTGGAAATTGGCACTCTTCCCAAAATATATACGGAACCAGATCGTGAGATAGCTAATGCTTTATTACGATCATATGTGGAAACGTATTTAAAAGAGGAGATCCAACTAGAAGCCCAGGTGCGCAATTTAAATCCATTTATCCAATTTTTAACATTAGCGGCGCACGACAATGGCAATAGCATTCATTTTACCAATATCGCTCGTGAAACCGGCGTATCTTATCAAACTGTTAAAGCGTATTATCAAATTTTAGAAGATACATTAATTGGTTTTTTTCTATTGGCTTATAAAAAATCTGTGCGCAAACGTTTAAGCCAGCATCCAAAATTTTATTTTTTTGACCGTGGCATTGTTCGAGCCTTAACAAAAACTCTAACCGTGTCGTTAGAGCGCCAGACCGATGATTTCGGTAGAGCCTTTGAACATTTTATCATTCTTGAAATTATGCGCACGATTCAATATCAGCGGTTGGATTACACCATGTCGTATTACCGAACTGAACATGGTGCCGAAGTTGATCTTATTTTAGAAACGCCGCGCGGCGCTATAAAAGCCATTGAGATTAAATCGACCGACCGCATACAATCGGTGCATTTGCATGGCTTACATTCGTTTAAAGAAATTGTTTCTAAAGCTAAACTAGCCTGCGTATGTTTAACACCACAACGCCGCCAAGTTGGTGATGTTACTGTGTTGCCTTGGTCAGAAGTGTTTGCTTGGATTAAAGAAAAATAGACTTTTTACACCATTCTATAATATAATGATTGCGTTACGGAGGACTAATTAGTTAATTTAGTTTAAAAGCACAACAAATATATGTTTAAACAATCAAATATCAAATTAACAGCGGCTGTAACAGCTGTGTTTATAGCCGCTTTAACGGTTATTGGCGCTGGTTGCACTGCTCCTGTTCCGGTTTCTAACAGCAATACTAATCAAACTAATCAAGCGGTTACTAATGCCAATACCAACGCCAACGACGGTACATATACAATTTATGCGCAGTGGACCATAGCCGTGCAATGGGAAGACGGTACTACAGATGCGGAAACAGTAGAGTGTCAACCAAACGAAACTACCACCGATTCAAACGACGGTATTTTATATGAAGACGGAGAAGAAATTGGTACCTGTGCTTTGGAAGATGGCACAGTAACTTTTGCTTTTGATGACACAGTTTTTACTGGAGAGCTATCCAGCGATGGCAATCTAAACGGCACCATAACCAGTACCGACGGCGATGATATGCAACAGGGCTCGGCTGAAGCCACTAGCGCTGATAGTGATGCAACAGACGATACTGATATAACTAACGATTCAGACACCAACACTAACACTGATTCAGATATTGATACATCTGATGATATAACGATTGAAGATTATGATGTCCGCGGACGCTGGCACCAATATTGGGGTGGCGCAGAAGCGAATGATTCTTACGTTGAATTTAGAGGTGAAAAATTACAAGGCGAGGCCGTGTTATCTGATAACGCCACCGGTTCTGGAGAAACCGTTATTGGTGGTTTTAGCGTTAATCCTGAAGGCAACTTTTTAACTTATGAAGTTAACCACGGCGATCCAGACGCGGTGATTGTATCTGCCGAAGTAGTTGGACCGGATCGTGTGGTTGGTGAATGGTGGAATTCGCGCGATGGTTGGCAGCCTTATGCGGCTGATAAGATAAAAGAGTAAATTTAAGCAGATAATTATTTTAGATTTTCAAACGGTTCGGCATCAACGTAATAATCACTAGGATTGTTTGGGTTTAAATATACCAGCACCGGTTCTTTGGTGGTGTAGTTTTTTAAGGCGCCATTTTGGATAATGTTGCTAACAAAACAGCGTTTTTGCTTAGTTTGCGGATCTACCCATTCGCTGAAAATTTGAAAAGGAGTATTAATAGCCGACCAGCTCAACCAAAATTGTGGCGCACTGTGAAAGGTGGTGGCAATAGTTTGGCCGTGTTGTTTTAACCAAACATAGTGTTTTATTTGCCAATGTAAATAGTACAGCGCACTGCCAAATATGCCAGTAAGTATTCCGCCGATAAGAGTTAGTATGAATCTAATAGCTTTATTATCACCGGTCTCTAGTATTTTAGCTTGGGCTGGATTAGTCCGCTGGTACTGTACTTTAACTTGATCACCCAGCTGATTAAGGTAATACAAATCTGGTTTTCCAGTTGTGGTTAAGGTTTGTCCGGTTGAAGTGGTAAACGTTACAACCGGTCGATTGGCAGTGTTAGTGTTATGTTTGGCGTCTGTTTGGAATTCAGTAACGGTGCCAGTGGTTATGTCTGTTTGATAATCAATCAGCCAAGCTATGCCACTCCAGGTGCCGCCCGCCAGCAACAAGGCGATTCCGCCCATGAGAAATATTAGAATTATTCCTTTTAAGGTAGATAAAATATTCATAAGACTAATATTACAACATTATTGGTTGTTTTAGTAGTTACATTAATAATTGTTGATAACTGGTTGTTGATAACTACCCTTGACAGAATTGATTTTTTCGATATAATGGTGCCCTTGAACGAAATTTTTTAATATTAATTTTGATAATTATGATTATGAATAATTTAAAAAAAATAATGCTTTACAGTTCTACTGTATTAGCTATTGTATTATTTAGCGCACAAAGCGCATCGGCCGCTGAATTAACCGGCAGATATGCTGATAAACAAAGCGGTACCCCAGGGACTTATAACGTGATTAGCGCCGCTGCAGTATATGATCCATCTGTAAAATTTATCGGTAATGATACTACTGTAGCCGGCGCGGAATATATTGAATTTAGCACCAGTATTGCTAAAATTTCTTCTAGTGTAGACATGTCAAAGAGTGCATTAACTTTTTATACAGGTACTAATCACGGACAATTAGCCAATGGGACAGCTATACCATCCGACGGGGGCGTGGTGATAAAATTAGCTGATTATTTAATGCCAGAAACCAGTTTAAATACCAGTGTTAGTAAGCCGATTGCTTGTTATTTTGATGCCACTCAACGAACCGGCCAATGTCTTATTCGTTTATTAGTATCCTCACAAACTTACAGTGTTCGTTCTACTAGTACAGAGTTCAAAGCAAGAACCGTTTTTAATCCAGTCGCTTATTCTGATCAGTACGTTACTGCCAAAAGCAGTCAGGAGGTTGCATATAAGCCATATGTAGACAAAAGTAATCCGGCTCAGGCATCTTTAAAAATTGGTGGGGAATCAGCTGCTACTACATCGGGGATTTATTATTTAGCTTATGATGCCAGTCGTTCGCAATTAGATTTTGTATTAAATTTATACGATGATATAGCCGTTAAAAAAGTACAGTTAGAATTTACTGGTTATGCTGGCAATACGTTAAGCTTAAACGATGAAAAGTCATTTACAGTGTCTGCCTATCCAAATATATATTCGCAAGAATATAATAATGTTACGTTTTCTTATGGTCCAAATACCGAAAAGCAGTTAGTTTTAAAAGATATGTATAGCATAACTGTTACAACAACTGATTGGTTAGATAAGTCTACAGAAAATGATTACGTTTTAGTAATCGATGATACTGTACCAACTATCAGTAGCGGCTCGGTTATTCGGGCAGATAATAATAATACTATTAATACGGCTGAAAAGATTGCCAGTGGTACGGGAGTTAAATTTAAATGTATAGTTAAAGATAATGAAGCCAAAGCGGCCGGTTGTACCATGAAATTGTATAAATTGTTAGATGATAACGGATCTTCATCTAAATGGTTAGCTACTTGGAATAAAGTTAATGAGAGTGATACAGAAACATATAAAAATGAAGATACGTTTACGTCTGATTCGATAACTTTAAGCGAAGGCGGCGATTATTATGTGGAAATGGTTGGTAACAATTTAGCGGATATGAACAGCGCAGTAAAAAGGCTAGATTTTTCCGTTGCGGGTGATGGTACTGCTCCGGTGATAAACAGCACTTATTTAGCGGTTGATGTAATAAGCGGAAACAATATCGGCAAGCCAATAACGTTCGAAGTGTCAGCAACAGATGCAGAATCAAAGATCGCTAAAGTGGAAATACAAACGATTTATTATAAATATAATAACAGCACTGGCTCGCCAGACAGCGTAACAACAATTAACAGCGAAGACAATCTATCCGAGTTTAGTATTTATAAGTTAACGCCTGAAGCAGACGGTACAGGAGAAACTGTATCTGCTCAAGCAAAAGCGGTAGCGTCGGCAAAGGAAGGTAAATATACCATTGAAGCGCGTGTATTTAATATTGTTTCCGACACTAAATATGGTATTGGCTCTCAAACGATAAACATTGGCAAAACAGTTATTAATTCGGCTAGTGCTGACCCCAGTACAGTAATAGTTGGCAATACCTTTAATATTAATTATTCAGTATATAATTCTTTCGAGAAATTTGATTACACACTGACTAACAAAACTACTGGAAAAGTTGTAAAATCAGGTTATGTGTATACAAGCAATCAAAGTCAAGCTTCCTATGTTATTAGTGGTATCACAGCAGAGGGCTGTTCTAATAGTGCAACAACTTGTACACAGACATATACGTTAAAATTACATTCTTATGCTGGTGATACTGCTAAGGATTTTACAGTCGCTGTAGAAGATAATAATCATAACTGTGCATCAATAATTAATGAATCTGCTAGTGACTTTGGCGATGACAATGCTCACGCTACGGAAGTTTATTATAACTGTACGCAAGGTATTGATGGTTATTTAGCGGCTTATGATGCTGATATGTTCAAAATGAAGCTAGTAAACAATAACGGCGTTAAACAGGTGGTTACGGCAAAAGTTTCCAAATATGATGCCGGCACCAATAGTTATAGCCAGCAAAGCCAGCTAACAATGAGCAGTGATAATGCTGTAGACGGCTACGTTTATTTTGGCCAATTAGCCAATGACGCTACAACAATGACATATAAAATAGAACTGACATATTCTACTAAAACAAATTAATCATATCATCTAAAAAAACAAAATCACCTCGTTACTTCATTGAAGCGGGGTGATTTTTTTTACGAATGATGTATACTGAAATGTGCTATGCGCATTGGTATCGATGCCCGATTTTATGGCGGGGAACAATCTAAGGGGCTGGGGCGGTATACGCAGAAACTGCTGGAGTATTTGCTGTGTTTAGATAATGAACACCAGTATGTAGTGTTTGTGCGGGACGTTGCCGCTCAAAAAAAAATTAAAGCGTTATCAACTAAAGTAGCAGTAGTACTGGCACCATATCACTGGTATTCATTGGCGGAACAAATATTTTTTCCGTGGCTGATTTACCGCGCTAAAGTGGATTTAATGCATTTTCCGCATTTTAACGTGCCGTTAATTTATTGGCGGCCTTTCGTAGTTACCATTCACGATTTGATTATCAGCCGGTTTCCAACCGAACGAGCTACTACTTTGGCGCCGGTAACGTATCGTTTGAAACAATTCGCTTATCATCGGGTGATTGCCCATGCGGCGCGGCGCGCCAAAAAAATCATTACGGTATCGGAATATTCCAAACAGGACATGATGGATTATTTTAAACTGCCCGCCGAGCGCATTATGGTAACCTACGAAGCCGTAGACGCGTTTGTAGAAACTACCAAATTAACCGCGCGTGATATTTTAAAGCAATATCAAATTACCCAACCGTATTTATTATATATCGGCAACGCTTATCCGCATAAAAATTTAGAAATTATTTTAAACATGATGAAAGAGCTGAAACAGCAAAACCGGTTGTTTTTTAAAATGGTATTTGTTGGTAAAGAAGATTACTTTTATCAACGCTTAAAACAGCAAGTGTGGGCCATGAATTTAGATAAACACACCGTGTTTACTGGTTTTATACCGGATGCCGAATTGCCCAGTTTGTATCGTTCAGCGTTGGCTTATATTTTTCCTTCAAAGTACGAAGGGTTTGGTTTGCCACCCCTAGAGGCCATGTATTATGGTACCCCGGTATTATCATCACAGGCATCTTGTTTGCCAGAAATTTTAGGTGATGCGGCGTTATACTTTAACTTTAAAGACATTAATGTTATAATAAAACATATTTTTTCACTGCAATCTAATATTACCAAAACTGATTTGCGTCAGCGGTTAATCGCCGCAGGAATTAAACAAGTAGAGCGTTATAGTTGGCCGGCGCTAGCCAAAAAAACCTTACAGATTTATGAGTCAATTTTCACCCAATCTTAAACCCAAAGCCTTACACACTCATATCGATAAAGCGCGCACGTTAGGAGTGCCTAAAACTAACGTAGTGGATTTGCGTGGTGCAAAAAAAACCGTGTCTAACAATATTCATAATCATGTTAACGGCCAGGTTAATAGTAATAAAACTAAAATTAATAATAAAATTAATAAATCCGTAAATAAAAAACGACCCTGGTTAACTTGGTATAAAAGTAAAACAACTAAATCAGTTAAAACTATTAAATTAGCACCAGCCTTGCCAGCTCAGCCTGTACCTGAACAGGCTAAAATTAAAGTAAAGCCTCGGCGTACTAGTCATATCAGGTTGCGGCCATTATTTACCTTTGCTGTGGTTGTGCTTATTTTAATATTGCCTTTTAGTGCTATAGCCATGTATCAGCGGATTAATACGGTGCGTAATAGCGTACTAACGTTGGTGGGGCAAGCATTAGATAAATTAAAACAAGGTAAAGAATCTGTTACTCAGCAAGATTTTAGCACCGCTGAACAATCTTTTTCGGCTGCATCAGGTGATTTTAAAACTGCTCAAACAGAATTAACTACCATCGCTCCGGGCGTGTTAACTATTGCTCAAAATTTACCAGGAACAAAATCTCAGGTAACTAATGCTACAGCTTTGCTTAGTGCTGGTGAACATTTATCAGTGGCCGGTGGAGCGGTTACACAAGCTTTTAAGTTGTTAGCTGATTTTAAACAAAACACTACATCAACCACGGCACAAATTAATCAGCCAGCTTTAACCGATTTGTTAGTAGCGGTACATACTAGTTTACGATCTACGGTGCCAGAATTAGAACAAGCTAATACTGAATTACAAAAGGTACAGGTAAATGAATTACCTAGTGAATATCAAGCCACAGTCACTACAGCACAAACTAGTTTACCTAGTGTTACTAGCAATGTTAAACAATTATTGTCATTAAGCGATACACTCATCACATTGCTAGGCGCTCAGGAAAATAAACGCTATTTGGTGTTATTTTTGAATAATCGTGAATTGCGAGCTTGTGGTGGGTTTATTGGTAGTTTTGCTCAAGTGGATATTAATAAAGGGCGGGTTACCAAAATGGATATTCCTGGCGGCGGTACCTATGATTTATTAGGTAATTTTAATCAGGCTTTAATTTCACCCCAGCCGTTACATCGAGTGAATCCATTATGGCAAATGCAAGATGCTAACTGGTGGGCAGATTGTCCCACGTCGTTTAAAAAAGTGGAATGGTTTTATAGTAACAGTGGTGGCACCACAGTAGATGGAGTAATTGGTTTAACGCCAGATGTAGTAGAACAAATGTTAGCAGTAACTGGTCCGATTGATATGACCGATCCTTACGGTGTAGTGATTGATCAAAATAATTTTTATCAAGTAACACAGGAATTAGCTGAACAAAAATATGAAGTTACTAGAGAATCAAAAAAAATAATTGGTGATTTAACGCCAAAATTATTAGATAAACTATTTAGCTTAGATACTAAAGATTATGTACCGGTATTACAGTTATTATATAATTCCTTGAATGAAAAAAATATTTTACTGTATTTTAATAACAATTTTATTCAGCAAGATATTGTCGCTCGTGGTTGGGCTGGAGCCATCCAAAATACCGAGCAAGATTATTTGCAAGTAGTGGATACTAATATTGCCGGTGGAAAAACTAATCAGGCTGTGCAGCAAACTATTCAACACCAAGCTAACATTGCTGAAGATGGCAGTATAATCGATACAGTAACTATCACGCGCACACATTATGGAAAATCCGATGAGCCGTTAGTGAATCAAAATAATCTAAGTTATTTACGAGTTTATACACCACAAGGTAGTAAATTATTAGCCACTAGCGGTTTTAGTCGACCAGATCCAAAATTGGAATTAGATCCACCGCTTGGAGCGGAGGTAGATAGAGATCTGCAAGCTGTGTCTGGTACGGTTTCAATTGATGAAACTACTGGGGTACGTACTAATGATGAATTTAATAAAACGGTATTTGGTAATTGGGTGGAAGTTAGGCCAGGAGAAACGGCGCGAGTAGTATTGCAGTATCGCTTGCCATTTAAATTAAATTTAGCTGGTTTATTAAAACAATCTGATCGCTATAGTATTTTATTTCAGAAACAACCAGGTGCAGCCGCTGATACGATTATTTCCGAAGTAACGTATCCGCAGGATTTAACGGTAATGTGGTCTTATCCTAATACCGTTATTACCGAACAGGTGAATCATCATGAGTTATTTTCAGGCGCGCTAAATGCGGATTTGTTAGCTGGTTTAGTGTTAGCCAAGTAAATTACATGCTTTATTCCTGGTGGCAACGATTATCAGGGAGTGTTACAGGGGCGGCTGTAATTATTGGTGCCGCTTCCATTGTTTCACGGGCATTGGGTTTATTGCGGGATAATTTAATGGTTAAATATGTTCCGTCTAGTGAGCTAGGGGTGTATTTGGCAGCCTTTAAAATTCCGGATTTAATTTTTAATATCGTAGTGTTGGGAGCGTTATCAGCTTCGTTTATTCCGGTGTTTATTGCAGTGAAAAAGAAACACGATACTACTACCGCGTTTACGTTAGCTAATAGTGTCTTAAATATTTTGTTAGTAGTAGTAACTATTGGTATTGGTTTCGGTTTGTTATTAGCGCCACAAATTTCTAAATTATTAATGCGGACTCATCCGGAGCAGCAAATACTTACCGCACAAATGTTACGGGTTATGTTGGTTTGTGTATGGTTTTTTACGGTTAGTAATGTGATGGCCGGTATGTTAAATGCCATGCGCCGGTTTTTAGCTTATTCTTTAGCACCAATTTTATATAACATTGGCATTATTATAGGAGCCATTGGTTTCTATCCACGCTTTGGTTTAATGGGTCTAGCTTATGGAGTAGTATTGGGCGCGTTTTTTCATTGTGTGGCGCAATGGGTAGCCGCGTGGCATAGCGGTTATCGTTATCAATGGATTTTTTGTTTAAATGTGACTGGGGTAAAAAAAATATTTCAGTTAATGCCGCCGCGAGCGTTATCGTTAGGCATTATGCAGTTAACTAGTTTTGTCTTATCTATATTTGTGCTTGGTTTTAATACTAACTATCTTACTAACTGGACGTATGCTGATAATTTATTCAACGTGCCAATTAACGTAATTGGTGTGTCTTTGGCTTTATCATCTTTTCCGGTATTTTCTCAGGCCTTGGCCGATAATGATTTTGCTAAATTTAAAGAGTTGTTTTCAAATAATATTCGCAGAATATTATTTGTAATTATTCCATTAAGTATCGTAATGTTATTATTGCGCGCGCAATTAGTGCGATTATTATTTGCTTCATTAGGCAAAACGTTATTTAGTTGGCAAGACACTATTATTACGGCTCAAATTTTAGGGGTATTTTCTTTGTCGTTATTTGCACAAGCTACCATACCATTAATGACGCGGGTGTTTTTTGCTCACCATAATACCAAAACTCCGGTGTATGTTAGTATGGCACAGTTAGTGCTTAATGTGAGCTTAGCTTGGATATTATCAGGTACTACATTAGGCTTATATGGGATTGCCTTGGCTTACAGTATTTCTAATATTATCGCGATGCTAATATTATTATGTATTTTACGGGTAAAATATGGAGATTTAGATGATAAACGGATTATTAGTTCAATTGCAAAAATTGTAGCGGCCAGTAGCGCCATGGGTTTAGTGATCCATGGCATTCGTTATTTGGTAGCGCCTTATGTGGACATGCATACTACATTAGGTCTGTTCATACAAACTACAACTAGTTTGGCGGCTGGGGGCTTTATTTATGTGACCTTGGCGATGTATTATAAATTTGAGGAGGCAGATTTAATAAAGGTGTATGTTAAAAAAATATGGCGAGTACTAAATTAAAAACACATTATCGTTATATGCTATTAATTATTGGTTTGTGGTTATTAACCACAGTACCGGTAATAACGCGTTATCCTATTAGTTGGGATGCGGCTCAGTATACTTTAGGAGTGGAGCATTTTTCAGTAGCTATGCATCAGCCACATCCACCAGGCTATCCGTTATATGAATTAACTGGAAAATTATTAGCCAATATTTTTTCAGGGCACACTAGTTTGTTATTAATTACGAATATTTTTGTGTTGGTAGCCAGCCTAGCATTTTATATACTAGTTTGGTTAATTTGGCGGCAGCGGTGGTTAGCTACTGTTTTAACTATAGCGTTGTTAGTTAATCCATTAACTTGGTTTTATCGAGCGGATGGTTCTACGTATCCGATAGATTTAGCTTTAGGTATTGGCTTAGCATTATTTACCTACTTATTTGCGCACAGTAAAGTAGTAACAGAACGTAATCGTTGGTTATATATTAGCGCTATTACATTAGGGCTAGGCAGTGGTTTTCGGCCGTCGACTTTGGTGTTATTGCTACCGTTATTGGTATTACAATGGATTTATTTAAAACAATGGCGCATTATTTTAATCAGCGCAGGTTTATTAATAGGCAGTGTGCTAATTTGGTTTATTCCGTTATTAGGCGTAAGTGGTTGGCTAGAATATTTTAAAATATCTTGGTCGCAATACGGTTACGCCGGTACCTCTAGTTGGTTTACAGTAAATTTATTTAAACATTTTTTAGTTACTACTTTAGTTAGTTGGAACTGGTTATTAATACCAATAGGCATCACTGTTTGGAAACATCGTTACGTAGGAGAAAGGTTTTATTGGTGGTGGGGGTTAGCTTGGGGTGGCTTAGCTACGTTGGTTTATAGCTTGATACATTTTGGTCAGACTGGTTACGCGTTATTGTTAATGCCAATTGGCTATGTATTGGCTGGGCGGGGGATAGAATGGTGTTATTACGTTTGGTATCGTAGTGGTTCATTAAATAAGAAAGTATTTAGTATTTTGTTATTAGTAGTTTGGTTAGTAGCCCACGCTAGCGTGTTTTTAATTTTTACGCCTAGTTATGCGCATCCTAATTACCGTCCACAACGGCGCATCGATTTAATATTACAGCGTTTAGTGAAATTTGCCCCAGCTTTAGCTGAAGCTAATATTTCTAACATTAAGGCGAGTGAGCAACGGATGCAAAATTTAAAAATATTAATTGAACAATATCCAGCCGAAGCTACCCTAGTAATTACTGGGCGCGATGTGCTTTATGGTAATAATATTAGAAATGATGAACCGTTTCGCGAATTAAGCGCGGTGTTGCCTGATTATCAAATAATGCAATTTTCACCTAATTACTTAGATTATTTATCAGCCCAGCATAATCAATTAATCAGGGCTAATACTAATACAGTTGCTGTAGCCAAATCTATTAAATATGTTATTTTAGTGTTCGATCAATTACCAAATACAGTAAAACCAACTCGTTTACTATTAGAACAGCGTGCTTTAAGTGATAATCAAGCTTATTATATCGGCATCATGGATTATCCGTTTACGTTTTTGGGTCATACAATACAACGATAGCTGTACTTCTTGGCCTTTTTTTAGTATAGTACACAGCATTATGGAACTGGCTAAGATCCGGAATTTTTGTATCATTGCGCATATCGACCATGGTAAAAGTACCTTGGCTGATCGGTTATTAGAAATTACTAATACCGTTAGTAAACGCGATATGAAAGCCCAGTTATTGGATTCCATGGATTTGGAACGCGAACGCGGCATTACGATTAAGTTACAGCCGGTGCGCATGAATTATACGTATCAGGGTGAAGAATATGTCCTAAATTTAATTGATACGCCTGGGCATGTGGATTTTACATATGAGGTATCACGGTCGTTAGCTTGCTGTGAAGGAGCTATTTTAGTGGTGGATGCTACGCAAGGCGTGGAGGCTCAAACATTAGCTAATCTTTATTTAGCAATTGAACAAAATTTGGAAATTATTCCGGTGATTAATAAGATTGATCTACCGGCCGCTAATGTGCCGCTGGTTACTCAAGAAATAAAAAACATTTTAGGTAGTAAAGAAGAAGAAATTATCGCGGTATCCGCTAAAACCGGAGCCAATGTGTCGGCGTTATTAGAAGCCATTGTAGAAAGAATTCAACCGCCTACGGCTAAGCCAGAACAATTACAGGCGTTAATTTTTGATTCCAAGTTTGATGATTATAGAGGGGTAATTGCTTATGTGCGAGTATTACAGGGAGAAATTAAGCGGGGTGATAAGCTTACTTTTATGGCTACGCATAAAGCTACTGAAGCGTTAGAAGTTGGCTATTTTACACCACCATTAAAAGCCCAGACACAATTAATGGCTGGAGACATTGGTTATATTGTTACCGGTTTTAAAGAGGTAAGCGATTGTAAAGTGGGCGATACGGTTACCTTAACACATCAACCGGCGGCTACAGCCTTAGCCGGTTACACCGAAGTGAAACCAATGGTATTTGCTGGGTTGTTTTGTAGAGAAGGTGATGATTATCCAAATTTACGAGAGGCGCTTGGTAAATTAAAATTAAATGATGCTGCATTAACGTACGAGCCAGAACGTTCTGGTGCTTTAGGCTTTGGGTTTCGCTGTGGCTTTTTAGGGTTACTACATTTAGATGTGGTACAGGAACGCCTAACCCGTGAATATCGTTTAGCATTAATTGTTACCGCGCCATCGGTAGCTTATCGAGTAACGTTAAATAACGGTAACGTAAAAATAATTTCTTCACCATTAGAGTTGCCGGATCCTACCATGATTAGTTTGATTGAAGAACCGGTGATGCAAGTGGATATTATTACCCCAACTAAATATATTGGAGACATTATTAAATTATTACAAGATCGACATGGAGAGGCACTTACGAATTCGCTGGAATATTTGGAAACCGAGCGCGTGATGATTCATTACCGCGTGCCGCTAGCCGGTATTGTAGTGGATTTTTATGATAAATTAAAAAATGTGTCATCCGGCTACGCTTCGTTAAATTATGAATTTAAAGGATATCAACAGTGTGAAGTGCGGCGGTTAGATATCTTAGTAGCCAGTGATCCAGTAGAAGCCTTAGCCTCGATTGTGTATGAAGCTGAAGCCCAGCGGTTAGGCCGTACCATTGTGAGTGATTTAAAACCAATTTTACCGCGCCAGATGTTTGAAGTAAAAATTCAAGCCGCCATTGGTGGAAAAATTATTGCCTCGGAACGAATAGCTGCCATGCGTAAAGATGTTACCGCCGGCTTGTATGGTGGCGATTTATCACGCAAACGCAAAGTGCTTGAAAAACAGAAAAAAGGCAAAGCCAAAATGAAATCCATTGGCAAAGTAGATATTCCACGGGAAGCTTATATGGCTATATTAAAACGATAATATACTATGCGGCGAACGTTACGAAAAAGATCTGGTAAACAATCTAGTTGGCATGAACCAAATATTAACTTAGTTGGTTTAATTATAGTATTATTGGTGTTTGGTTTAGTAATGTTATCATCAGCCAGTATTGTAGAAAGTTTACAAAATAAAGGTACACCATATTATTATTTATCACACCAGTTGTTGTATGGCGTACTCATTGGTTTGCCGGTTTGTTGGTTATTATCAATGGTAGATTATCATATTTGGAAAAAATACGCTGTACTGTTATTAGTGATTTCCCTTATTTTAGCGTTATTGGTATTAGAATCACATATTGGGCAGGAGTGGCTAGGAGCGCGTCGTTGGTTAAATATTGGCGGTATTATTTTACAACCATCCGAATTGATAAAACTAACTTTTTTAATCTATTTAGGTGCGTGGTTAGAATCTAAAAAAGATGAATTACATACATTAACTGGGTTATTGCCGTTTTTAATTATGTTAACTGTAGTAGCGATATTAGTGGCTATAATTCAAAGTGACTTAGGTACTATGGTAGTAATTAGTATAATTGCGTTAACTGGGTATTTTATTGCTAAAGTACCATGGAAACACATGTTAATCATTAGTGGCTTAGGTTTAATAATATTTACACTAATGGTTGGGGTATTGCCGGTAGTTATGCCAAATCAATTTGCTTATCGACGTGATCGCATTACTATTTTTTTAAATCTTGAATCTGATAAACAAGGGGCTGGGTACCAGGTCAGCCAATCATTATTAGCAGTTGGTTCTGGTGGGTTATTAGGGTTAGGTTATAGTCAATCGCGCCAAAAATGGAATTTATTACCAGAATCAGCGGCTGATTCTATTTTTGCTGTTATTGCTGAAGAAATGGGTTTTATTGTAACGGCTGGTTTAGTGGTGTTATACAGTGCAATTATGTGGCAAGGTTTTAAAATTACGCGAACAATACCGGATATTTTTGGTAAAGTGTTAGCTGGTGGAATTACTACTTGGATTACGTTTCAGGCGTTTGTAAATATTATGGCCATGATTGGTTTATTGCCATTAACTGGCATTCCTTTACCATTAATCAGTTATGGTAGCACCTCGTTAATTACTTTGTTAGGGGCTATTGGTATTTTAATTAATATTTCACGGCAAACGGAATGAAAACTTGTCCTACCTCACCCCCTAGCCCCCTCTCCTCTGAGGAGAGGGGGAATAATGAAAAGCTAATTCTCCCTTCTCCTTTGAGGAGAAGGGTTGGGGATGAGGTAGGTATTTTTTTAGTAGGCGGTGGTACCGCCGGATCAGTAATGCCGTTGTTGGCCGTGGCCGAGCATTTAGTTGATGCTAAAATTTATTTTGTCGGCACTAAAACCGGTGTAGAGCGCATGTTGGTAGGGGAGCGTTTTACTTATTTAACCGTTCCGGCTGGCAAATTTAGGCGCTATTTTTCTTGGCGCAATTTTATTGATATTATCTTTATTAAATTAGCTTTTTTTAAAGCGTTATATTTAATTTTAAAATATAAGCCGCAAGTAATTATATCAGCTGGTAGTTTTATTGCTCCACCAGTGGTGTGGGCCGGCTGGTGTTGCGGGGTAAAAATAGTAGTGCACCAGCAAGATTTACAGGTTAGCTTAACTACTCGTTTAACCGCTCCATTTGCTATGGCGCTTACCAAAGCTTTTAATGATATTTCATTGCGCGGCGCCGAGTGGATTGGCAATCCGGTGCGCGATTTAACTCCTACTACTAATTATTTTAAATTAGATCAAAATTATCCAACAGTATTTATCGTCGGCGGCGGTACCGGCGCGCAAGCCATTAACGATTTAGTCAGTGCAGACTTGTGTGATATAGCGAACGTCATTCACGTTACTGGCAAAAATAAAACACATCCGAATATTCAACACACTCGTTATCATGCGTTTGAATTATTAACCAGTGAATATGCCGAGGCTTTACATAAAGCCGATATAGTAGTAGCCCGAGCCGGCTTAGGCACTATTTCCGAATTAGCGCTTTTAGGCAAGCCGGCTATTATTATCCCCATTCCCCATTCGCATCAGGAATATAATGCGGAGTATTTAAAGAAACGCCAAGTGGCAATTATTCTGTCTCAAGCAGGATTAACAGCGCAATTATTAACAAAAACTATTCAAAATTTACTAAATAATACAGTTTTACAACAACAACTGAGCCAGAACATAAAATCATTGGTTAAACCCAATGCCGCCCGGCTTTTGGCTGAAATTATTTTTGCTCTTGAATAATGCTTTACATTTTGCTAAAATCCTTAAAAGAATATGTTACCAGAACGAGATATTCGCGTTGAAAGTAGACAAAATTATCCAGTGCCGGAAATTTTTAAAGTTGCTCAAACCGGTGATGTTGCGCTAGTTAAGGAGGAATTATTAAGAAATAGACGAGATCCAGAATTAATTTATCTTGGTTTTAGATTATTATTACAACAGGGTGAAGCCGGCAAAAACGCTATTGCAGAATTACGAAAGGCGGGTGGAACAATAGCAGAGATTGCTAGTACCATTACTAATGGTAACGAGTCATATGAAGATGTTGAACAAGAATTAATGCCGGATCGATTCAAAGCAATACTGGATTATAAAAAATTAGTGTTACATGACGATTCAGTATTAGTAGAAATTTTAGAAGAAGCTAAATCCGCCGGAGTTGTGTCAAGGGATTATTCATTACAAGAGCTTATTTTAAAGATACAAAAAGATTCATTGGAAACGATCGAAAAATACCCACATTTAGAGGAAACTTTAGAAAATCATTTAGTAGCATTTAATTCTACTTTTGGAATTAACGAGCCTACTTATTTAGAGTTACTTAGTCCGGAAGAAATTTTAAAATTACGCATGCAAACCAATGCCCCAAGTTTATTATTACTTGGCTCTTTAGGGAAATACTCAGCTCGTGAGTTTGCTAAATTTGGTAAAAAGCTTGATCGGCGTTCACATAATCATGTAGTTGAAATAAAAGACAAACAGGTAAAACTAATTCAGCCATATCAAGGAGAAAATAATTTATGTTTAGTACAAGGTAATGCTTTAGCGTTGCCTTATCGAGCTGATAGTATGGATCAGGTTTACGAGGACCATTTATTAGATAATTTACATGCTAAATCCAAAAGGAACACCAGATTGGCTACTCCAGAACAAATTACAGCCATTTTTACAGAAGTTAGTCGGGTTTTAAGGCCAGGCGGTAGTTTTTGCTTAATTGAACATGGTTATAAGGAAGACCCTATGACGATAAATGATCGGGTTAAATATATAAGTGATATGGCCGAAGCACGAGAATTAATTTGTTTGATTGCTCAAAAACAAGGATTTTTAGTAAAAGCTAATCACAATAAAGAATTGTTTTATATTTTTTTGGCCAATCGCACCAGTGCCAGGATTAGTAACAATGGCATTGCTCAATACGACGCTCCTTTGTTTGCGATGGATATGATTGCTTTACGTTTGGTAAAACAATAAAACTTTAAATAAGCCCAACGCCGCTCAAAATTTGGCAGATAAAATCAAAATTATTTATACTTAAACCGCAAATGGCGGTAAAGCAATTACTTGTTTTAGACTGTTGGTGGATAAATTTCCTTCATCACGAAGATGATTAGCTAAAGAAACAACTTTAGTGTTGATTTGTTTAGTATGAGTAATATTTTTTCCGTACATGTCAGCCAATTTGTCGTCTAAATAGCTTTTTGTTACCATTTGAGCCCGTATTGATGTAGTAGTTGTATCAAGTGATCCGACTTTGGTTTCTAGTGATCCCACATTAATTTCAAGAGACCCTACCTTGTTTTCAATAGATTTTACTTTGGTTTCAATAGATTCTACTTTGGTTTCAAGCTTTGTAACACGTTTCTTAATATCTTTAATGTCTTGTTTAACTTCAGTAAAATTTTCTTCAACGTTAGTAGCAAATTTATTGATGGCCTGTAAAATTTCTGATTTAGTGGTATCTTGTTCCATAAGTACGAGCATGTTATCACAAAAACACACTTGTTTCAAGCCAAGTTTTCCCCAGACGGCGCTATTTTGTTAGAACCGTCGCTAAACAGGATTCATGGATTATTATTCAAATCCAACGCTGTTCAGGGGCGTTTGGTTCAAAATTTATTTTGCGCTTTAGTCCAGGCCAGTTCAAACGTGACTTTTAGAAAATCGGCAAAGGTTTGACTTTGTATCTCAAAGGCCATATTTTCCGTCGAGCTCGAGAGCAGCACATTGACTTTATCATCAAAGATACTTATTTCACCGCCGGTTTGACCGCGCTGTTCATTTTTGATCCAGCGATATTCCGTATTGGCCTGTCTTTTTTTATTTTTTCCATATATTTTTTTATACCACTCAACACCTTCGTCATTTTCTATGGCCAAAACTTTTTCTTTAATGCCTCGTTTGAAGCGTTCAAGCGATTGAAAGGATCCCATTTCATCAAACAGGTTCACATTTTTTTGATTCAGGATAGAGTAGATGGTGCTTTTAGAATCCAACTTGTGATAATACATTTGTTCCATGGCTTTTTTACCTTCAGCAAACTTAATGATTGGTTTTAGGTTGGTATTATTGTGGAGCGACTTTAAATCTGGCAACATAGTTTCTAGTTCTTCCATCCGCCGCTCCGCCTGTCTTTTTTTATTTTCAAGATAATATTTTAGGCGAATGGGTGGCTCAGAAATATAAATACGTTTTTTCTTCAACAGACTGCGATTCACAATTCCAAACACACATAAACGTTCCAGAATATCATAGCCAGTTGTTCGGTTCATATAGGCAGCTTTACTAATAGTCGTCACTGTTCCTTGACCCAATTCTAGAGTTGTTAAATAGATTTTAGCTTCATTTTTTTGTAGGCCAAGTTGAGTGAGTTTTTGGAGTAGCAGCGCATCCATTGGTGTAAGGTAGCAAGTGTTCTCAATAGTGTCAAATGATTCCGACAAAAAAGATTATCTCTTATATAAATATCTAACATTAGGTAATAAAAATGATAAATATGCATGGATGTATTTGTCAGAATGTAGTTTACTTCTAAACTATTGCCAATAACTCTATTTTTAATTTTATGAAATATATCATCACGGGTCATAATTATACGTCGCCACTTTTAACTGCCTTGAGATATCATAAAGACTACAGCGTGTTATCTGAAGCAGAACTCAATGTCGCAAAAGTGGAATTTACGACAGATGATTATATCTACGTACCAGACGAAACATCAGTACCAAGTGTTTTGGAAAAATATTCCAGTAATACTACACCGCAGAAAATTAAGCAGATAAAAAATAAAAAGCAATGCCGTGAGCTGCTGCAGGATAGCCACAGTGATTTTTATTTTGCAGCGATCACGCTTGATAAATTACCGACCGTAAAAATTGCTTCGGGCAAGAAGTATATCATTAAGCCACAGCAGGGCTTCTTTGGTATCGGCGTTAGAGCAATGGATAGTACAACTAATTTAGCTCGGTTAGCGCAAGAACTTAAAGTTGAAATTCAAAAGAGCGGTTCATTTTTTTCATCCCAAGTATTTACTAGTAATGATTTTTTGATAGAGGAGTATATCACCGGTGATGAGTATACCTTTGATCTATTTTACAATGCTACCGGTAATCCGGTGATAACGAATTTTTGTCATCATCCTCTGTCTGCTATTCAGGATTATTTTCACCTGCTGTATTATACGAATGAAGAAATTTATCATACTTACGCTAAGCAAGTGGTTGATTTATTTACTGCATTAAATAAAAAATTGCATATAAAAAATTTACCAATTCACGCTGAATTTAAGGAAAAGAATGGTAGGCTTATGCCGATTGAATTGAACGTGCCGCGCTTTGGTGGCTTTGGTTTAGCGGATTTACCATATTATGGTTTTGGCGTAAATCCATATCAACATTTTTTTGACAGTACGGCGCCTGATTGGCAAACCATTTTTCAAAGTCACCGGCATAAATATTACGGCTGGGTGTTGTGTTACAATCCTATCGGCCTTAACCTGAATGAGTATCGACCAGATTACGATAAGTTAAAACAAGATTTGGGGGAAATTTTACATTTTGAAAAACTCGACTATAATGTAAATCCAGTTTTTGCCATTACTTATATTGCAAAAAATAGCAAAACTGATTTTTCTAAAATTACCCAATTAGATTTTAGAAATTATTTTACAAAATAATCAAAGGTGAAGCTTCTTAAACCGCAAATGGCGGTAAAGCAATTACTTGTTTTAGACTGTTGGTGGATAAACTCTCTTCATTATGGAGATGATTAGCCAAACTAACGACTTTATTATTGGTTTGTTTTGTTAATTTAATAGTTTCACCGTGCAAGTCGGACAGCTTATCATCCAGATAACTTTTTGTTACCATTTGAGACCTTATTGATTTAGTATCTGTTTCAAGTGATCCAACTCTAGTCTCAATTGAAGATACTTTAGTTTCCAGATTTGTGACCCGTTTCTTAATATCTTTAATGTCTTGTTTAACTTCAGTAAAATTTTCTTCAACACGAGTAGCAAATTTATTGATGGCCTGTAAAATTTCTAATTTAGTTGTATCTTGTTCCATAAGTACGAGCATGTTATCACGAAAACACACTTGTTTCAAGCCAAGTTTTCCCCAGACGGCGCTAAACAGAGACGTCGCTAGGTGTCTTATCGTTCTACCTCACTTCACGTCTAATGAGTTTATTTTTATGTTTTTTCTGCTCAGCACGTCAAAATTTATTAAACAATCATGAACAACAAAAGTAGCTTAGTGAATATATATTATGTCTAATTTAAGGATTACATTCCCTATTTTACGCCTAATTTAGGGATTTGTAAATGCCATGATTGATTTTATTTAAAAAAAATGATAAAATTTAGCAGTTATGATACTTGAAGAACAAATTAACTATTGGAGGCAATCAGCTGAGCGTAATTGGAAAACGTCTTTGGATTTATTTAAAACTAAACATTATGATGCGTCGTTGTTTTATGCACATTTAGCGATTGAAAAGATAATTTAAAGAAAGCTAAAGAGATGTTTTTATGGTTAAAAAACGAATATCCAAAAAAATAATTAATTCTATTAACGCATTTGTCAAGGACATCGAAACAGATAATATACCGGTAAAACAAGTATATCTATTCGGATCGTATGCCAAAGGAACACAGCACCGCTGGAGCGATGTTGATGTTTGTATTATTTCTGCAAAATTTAAACAGCCCTGGCAGGCTTTGCAATATTTGTGGCAGAAGCGGCCAAAAAATCTTGACCCCATGATTGAACCGGTTGGTTTTTGTCCAAAAGATTTCAGCGTCATTACATCTTCTTTGGTGGCGGAAATAAAACAAAATGGTGTACGGATTGTTTAAGCGTAGCGCTGGATGGAGTTTATTTTAAAGAATTATATACCTATTATTCTTCTTCACTAGTACTATAATTTTTAATAAATTCAGCCATAATTCCTCCGGCTCTACTTGCTTCTGTGGCACGGTTAGGACCAGTTGAGGGTTGATTTTGGTCGAGCTTTGTTTTCAGTTTATGTAAAAATTTAACTACTTCATCTACATTATCAAACATTTCTACATCATGAGAAACATCAACTCTTCTGTTTTCATTATAACTAGTAGTTGATAATATATATTTACCTGATTCATTTACTGATAAAAGCAAAGAATCTTGATTTACATTATATAATGTAATGGCTAATTCAGTATTTTTGTCAGCGCGAACAACGAGGTTATCTTTTATGTCTTGAGACAAAGCGGAAAATAAATCATTAATTAAATCAACACGGCTAGGCAAAGTATAAGTTCCTTCTGATTCTATTTCTTGCCATTTTTTTAAATCATTTATCATTGATGGTTTTGCAGGTTCTAGATTAAGCGGCAAGGCTTGTGTTGCAACGTCTCTCGTTGTTCTCGGAATAGGTTTTTTATCGTTGCTATCATTCGTTGTATCTGGGTTTGTATCAGCAGTTGGATCTGGTTCTGATGGTGCAGCACATCTTTCATAAGCAGTTCCGCCAATACCTAATAAAGCCGCGGCTGCCACTCCACGTGCCAACCAAGGATTTTGTTTTTTGTCTACTGGTCTATGTAATTTTTCTACTCCAGTTCTCATAATTATGATAATATTTTATCACATTTTTTCGATTTTGTCCAGTGTCGAAAAAGAGGCAAGCTAGCTATAATGTGCTTATGCCATTTTTTACCTCTTTAGCCGATATCGAGCATTATTTACATAAGCAAGATGCTAAGCGCGGCACTGGTTGTTATACATTGGAACGCGTACAGCAAGCGGTGGTTAGATTAGACAATCCGCAGTTAAAATATAAAGTGATTCATGTGGGTGGCACTTCTGGCAAAGGGTCTACTTGCCAGATGATTTACTCTATTCTGCGTTCAGCTGGTTACAAAACCGGCATTTATACTTCACCGCATCTAACCGGGCCGTTGGAACGATTGGTAATTAACGGCCGCAGTATTGGTGAAACTGCTTTTGTGAAATTATTGAATTCTGTTTGGGAAAAAATCAAAGATTTACAGCTCACTTATTTTGAATTATTTACCGTGCTGGCTTTGTATTATTTTGCCCAAAGTCAAGTTGATTATGCCGTGATCGAAGTGGGAGTAGGCGGACGGTTAGACGCCACTAATGTTGTTACTCCTAAAGTAGCGGTGGTAACAGATGTTGGCCTAGACCACACTGATTTATTGGGCAAAACCAAGCGGGCGATTGCCAAAGAAAAAGAAGTTATTATTAAGCCGGGCTGTATCGGTTTAACCGGCTCAACTTATGTAAAATGCGGCCGCCAGCTTAATTTAAATGAGGCTGATATTTTAAAACAAAATTTAACCGGCACGGTATTTAATTATAAAACTTTTAAAAATGTGCAGTTAAATTTAGTAGGTAAATATCAGGTGCGCAATGCTATTTTGGCAATTACAGTAGCTAAAGCGTTGCATGTAAATAAAACGGCTATTTATCAAGGCTTAAAACAGGTTAAATCTAAAGCGCGTTTTCAAGTAGTAAGTAAACAGCCATTAATAATTATAGACGGCGCGCATAATCCGCAAAAAATGCGCGCTTTTACCGATTCTTTGCGCCAAGTAGTTAAAGTTAAAGATTATAATCAAGTGATAGTGTTGTTGGCCTTAAAATATTCAAAAGATGCCACTGCCACTTTGCGATCGTTATTAAAATTTACCGATGTATTAATTTTAACTTCGTTTGATCAAGGCATGTCTTTGCTAACTTTGCGGCAAGTTGCCCGACAATTAAATCCGCGTCTTAAAATTATTTTGCAAAAAGATCCTATTTTAGCTTATCAAAAATTACAAACAATGTTGCAACCTAAAGATTTGGGGTTAGTTACCGGGTCATTATATATGATCGGGAAATTGATGAAGAAAAAGCTTGTATAGCTGTGGTATAAATGATAAAGTATACGCACTAATTAACGCGACTATGCTTTTATTAATCTCATTTTGGAGGTACATAAAATCATGGTTAGGTAACTATCAAAAACTATGATCAATGCCAGCTCAACTACGCAAATTGCCTTATTTAGAGGCAAAACTATTAGAAAAACCATTTATCGTAATGAGTGGTGGTTTGTAATTACAGACGTTATTGAAGTTTTAACAGATTCGGTGAATTCCAAACAGTATTTAAAAAACATGTTAAATCGAGACAAAGAACTCGAAAAAGGGTGGGTTCAAATTGAACATCCCCTTTTAATTGAAACGGCTGGTGGTAAACAAAAAGTAAATTGTGCTAATACTGAAGGTATATTTCGTATTATACAATCTATCCCTTCTCCAAAAGCTGAACCTTTATAAATCATTAAAGTAGAGACGCCCGGCCGGGCGTCTCTACACTTTGATATTATGCTATAATATTGCTATGAACTTTTCTGAAATAAAACAAGTGTATTGTTTGGGTATCGGCGGAGCTGGGGTAAGTGGCTTGGCACGTTTGCTAAAGGCGCAAGGCAAACAGGTGAGCGGTTCGGATGTAGCTGAAACGGCTATTACTAAAGCGTTACGAGCGGAAGGAATTGTTGTAGCCGTGCCACAGGCGGCTAGTAATGTGCCGGCTAAAGCCGATTTATTTGTATATTCTGATGCAGTGCCGGCTGATAATATTGAGCGACAGGCTATTCGTTCATTAAGGTTGAATCAAAAAAAATGTACTTATTTTCACGCGTTAGGTGAATTCATGAGCCTATTTCACCAACGCATTGCCGTATCTGGTACCCACGGTAAAACCACTACTACGGCCATGTTAACCTTAGTGTTAGAAGCGGCTGGCTTAGACCCCACGGCTTTAATTGGTAGTACCGTACCGGTGTTAAATAGTAATATTCGTACCAGTGCCAATAACGAGTATTGTGTGATTGAGGCCTGTGAACATAATGCGCATATGTTAGAGCTATGTCCAAACGCTATTGTATTAACTAATATTGAAGCGGATCATTTAGATTATTATCGTAATCTGGCACATATTCAAGACACTTTTCAAACCTATGTTAATAAGCTGCCAACTAATGGCGTGTTTGTACAAAACATTGATGATCCAGGCAGTGCCATGATTCATTACTCCGGCAAAACAATTACCTATGGTTTAAATCGGCGGGCGCATATTCGAGCGCACACTATTTTAAAATATAAAAACGTGCAGCATTTTACCGTAAATGGTACTACTTACGAATTAAACGTGCCGGGTGATTTTAATGTGTACAATGCCTTAGCGGTAATTAGCTATGCCACGGCGATTGGTGTTACGCCGGATAAAATTTATGAAGGGTTAAAACGCTTTACCGGTACCGCTCGCCGGTTTGAAGTAGTAGGCACGTATCATGATGCGTTGGTGATTTCTGATTATGCCCATCATCCCACAGCGATTCGTAATTTATTAAAAGCCACTAAAGAGCGCTATCCACAACAGAGAATTGTAATGGTGTTTCAGCCACACCAACATAATCGGACGTTAAAATTATTCGATCAATTTATTGATGCGTTTCATAATGTTGATATACTAATTATTCAAGAAATATTTGATGTAGTAGGTCGAGAAGAACAATCCGATCAAGCGATTTCATCCAATGATTTAGTGCAAGCGATACCTTCTAGCGAACAGCAAGTTTTTTATTCAGCCAAGCATATTAATACTAAGCAGTTATTGGCTGAACAAGTTCGAGCCAATGATATAGTATTAATTGTTGGCGCGGGCGATATTTATACTATAGCGGAAGAATTATGTTTAACCAATTATCAACAATAGAGCAAATAGAGCAAAACGTGGCGCTAGCTCCCTTTACCACATTTAAGTTAGGCGGCGTGGCGCGCTTGTTTTTGCGCGCCAAAAACAAAGCCCAGGTCATCACGGCTTTGCAAATGGCTCAAGCAGAAAAAATTCCGGTATTTATTTTAGGCGGTGGTAGCGATATTTTAGTAAGTGAACGTGGTTTTCCTGGTTTAGTAATTAAAATGGAGCTTAATCAACAACGGATTATTAATGAGCAACAGCTATATGCTGAAGCGGGGGTACCAATAAATGGAGCAATTCGTTTTTGCATGCAACAGGGGTTCAGTGGTTTGGAATATGCCAGTGGTGTGCCGGCTTCGATTGGGGGCGCTATTTGGGCGAATTTAGGTTGTCGTGGTTCAGATATTAGCCAAGTATTGCACAGTGTAGAAGTGTGTGATTTAGCCGGCAATAAGAAAACATTTTCTAACCAAGCTTGCCAATTTAGTTATCGTGCTAGCCGTTTTAAACACGAACGCTGGGTTATTTTAGCGGCTACGTTTAATTTACAAACCAAACCCGTGGCTGAACTAAAACAAACTGTGTTAACGTTAACTAAATTAAAATCCGAACAACAAGATATTGGTGTAGCTTGTGCTGGTTGTGCTTTTCGAAATCCACTTACGCAAACTACTAAATCCGCTGGACAGCTAATTGATGAGTTAGGCTTAAAAGGTTATCAAATAGGCGGAGCGAAGATTTCTGAAAAACACGGCAATTTTATATTAAATACCGGTACAGCTACCGTGAATGATCTTGTGCAATTAATTTCTTATGTAAAACAGCAAGTGCGTGATAAAACCGGCGTCCAATTAATGGAAGAAGTTGACTATGTAGGGTTTTGATGGTACACTAATTGTGCTAGTTTAATTATTTATTACTAAATTTTATGAAACAAGGTGGAGACTGCTGTGGTGGCAATTGTAATTGCTAGTTCAGCACAAATTAGCGTGGCGTAAAACCACGCTTTTTTGTATACTTAAAGAACAGATATTAAAATAATATGGAAAATACTGGTGGAAAACTTGTTGTTAGTTTATTAATTATTTGTGGGGCTATTGGTGCAGTAGCGTTTGGTTATGTTTGGTGGAGTAGTAACAAAACTGTTTTATCAAATGCAAACCCAGTTAATAACCTAGGTGTTATATTACCAACTATCGATAACGATCCGGCGATGGGCAATGCTAAAGCGCCTATGCAAATTATTGCGTTCGAGGATTTTCAGTGTCCGTATTGTGAACAGGCTTATGCTATTGAGCGACAATTAGTGCAAAAATATCCTAATGATATTTTATTTGTGTATCGAGATTTTCCACTTACTACATTACACGCGCAAGCCTGGCCGGCAGCGTTAGCGGCAAATTGTGCTAATGAGCAGAACAAGTTTTGGGCGTATCATGATTTAATGTTTGCTGAACAAAAAAATATTACTCAAGCTAATATTTTTCAAACCTGGGCGGATAAGTTAAAATTAAACGGTACCCAATTTGCCAGCTGTTTAAGCAGTCAAAAATATCAGGAAGAGGTGCAACAAGATTTTGATGCCGGCGTGTTAGCGGGAGTAGATCGTACCCCAACTTATTTTGTAAACGGCGTGAAACTAACCGGAGTGTATACGTTAGAAGAATGGGAAGAGGCTTTACAGACTTTGCAATAATAGACCTCATCCCCCTAGCCCCCTCTCCCTAATTTAAACATCCTACCTCATCCCCCCAACCCCCTTCTCCTCTAAGGAGAAGGGGGAGTAGATTTAATTTGTTTTAACACATAACTAATATTATTCATCACTTGTTCATTATTAAAACGTAATACGG